>ERZ773037.1345-NODE-1345-length-12864-cov-12.953939_pt1 | contig 12864 bp, 7 predicted proteins | sample MGYA00511466_ERZ773037 | MGnify/ENA primary metagenome ERZ773037 (study PRJEB29015, sample SAMEA2738146) | human oral metagenome | biome: human oral; feature: human-associated habitat; material: saliva | place: China | collected 2202 ... | reverse complement strand
GTCGCGCGCGAAGCCCGATCCGCGCAGTGCCGGGAACAGGACTGCCTGCGGGCCGGGCGTGACGTGGGTACGCAGATGTGCACGCATCGTGGTAGCTGTCGAATCCATCAGCGCGACCGTGCGCACGCCCGCGGCTGTCTTCGTCGGCCCTGCCTCCAGGTGCCTGCCGACGCGATGTAACGATGCCTCCACTCGCACGCTCATGCCGCCGTCCGCGCGCTCAATGAGCGACGATCGTGTCAACGCGAGCGCCTCATTGATCCGCAGACCAGCATCCGCCAGCAAGACAACCAGCGCGCTATACGGCGCGGGCATCGCTTCCGCGAGCGCGGCGACCTCGGTAGGGGAGTAGAGGTACTTCGCGGCCACGCGGGCCTCTCGCGCGCCGCCCTTGATCCGCAGTGGGTTGGACTCCAGGAGAGTGCGGCCATCGGCGGCGGCCGCGTTGAGGAGTGCACGAAGGGTTTCGTATGCGTTTTTTCGCGCGCCGGGCGTGGCGTCGATGTCGGCCCACCACTGCGTGAGCGAGGCTGACGTCAGCGCCGTCAGCTCCTGGTCGCCGAGGTAGGGGAGGATATGTCGACGTAGATCCGAGCGCCGTTTGCGCAGTGTGCCTGCTGCGGCTGTGCGCTCAAGGTCGACGAGCCATGCGTCTGCCCATTCGGCGACGGTCAGGCCCTTGAGCGACTGCTGGCGGGCAGTCTCGGCTTCCCGGGCGGCGATGTCGTCGGGGTGCTCCCACGTGCCGGCAGCTATGGCCGACCACTGCGCGGCCAGCCAGATCTCCGCCTCGCGTTTCGTCGGGAAAGTGTGCGGCGCTGAGATGCGGGGCGCGCGGCCAGGGCCAGTGTAGGTAGGATCATCGAATCGCGCACGATAACGCGGCCGCGTGGCCGTTCCGCGCTTATCGATGGTCCCGAAAGACTGCCTGCCCATCGTGTCCGCCCTTCGCGCTTGTGGGTACAGATTGGGTACACACACAGCATAGTGGACGGGCTGTGCGGGATATATGGGACATGTGGAATCGCGGGCAAAACGGCGGCAGGTCGCCAAATCTTGACTTTCTCGCATGGCTGCGCGGATTGTTGGACGACCGCCTCTTTAATTCCCCCCATCTCCACACATCCCCATTCCCGGGCTTCCGCTGGAAGCCCGGGGATTTTTGTGTGTCTGACGTGCTGTGGTCTGACGCGAAGTGAGCCTAGGCGCCGGAGAGTCCTTCGCGTAGCTCTGCTAGTTCTTCATCGAAGAATCCCGCCATTTCTTCGTTGATCGCTGCGAGCCGATCAATCCAGGCGACCGTGACCGCGCCGTATGTGATGAGTGACGTGACTGCGCCTTGGTGGTGGGCTGTGCGTGCCTCGATCTCATGGACGCCGATGTGCACACGTCGACCATCGCACCCTCACACGGTGTACTTCTGCAGGACCCAGACGACAAGAAGAGCACGCCACGGCACACAAGGGACGACGCCCAGCAACACAACGTGCCCTATAACCCATTCAATGACCCGGGTCTGGACGCGTGTGCCGAAAGTCTTGTCGGACCGGATCTGGCTCTCATTGTCGACGAGATCGGCCCGTCCGCCTGTGTTGTCGAGGCGTGTCTGTCGTGGGCGCGACGAGGCTATGCTCATGCTCAGCACATGGGTATGCTTGTCCCAGAAAACCGTCACTGATGCGGTGCATCACGTCATACAACTTATGAGGAGACAAAGAGGCCATGCCCATCTTCGGAGGCAAACAAATCGCAGAACTACAGCAGAAACTCGCGATTGGGGAACAGCAGTACAACGACGCGCAACGTACTATCGCCGAGCTGTCGGGCCTTATCGAGCGGGCAGGTGGCGGCGAGATTACGAGAATGCGCGCCCTCGTCGAGCAGACGCGCCAAGAGCAGGAAGCCGCTATCGCGTCTCTCCACCAGCAGCACGCGCAGTATGCCACGCAACTCGCTCAGGAGCAGGCAGCCGCGGAAAAGCGCCTTCGTGATATCAACAAGGAAGTCGATAGGAGCGAGGCGACACTCGCGCGTGTCACAGCGAAGACCGTGGAGCAGAAGGAAGAACTGCGCGCCCTCGGGATCCGCTATGACGAGGGCATCAAGATGCTCGATGTCGGGTGGACCGACTACGAAAGTCCCGCCGCCTCGTCAGTCGCACTGAAAGATCAGCTTGACGAGGTTCGAGCCACGATCAAAGAGATGATCCGTACGGGCGCCGCAGTCGATGCGAGTGAAACCTTCACTTTCAACAACTCCAAGACGAAGGGCCGCAAGTTCGTGCGCGACATGGCAAAAATGATGCTCCGCGCCTATAACGCCGAGGCGGAGAACTGCGTTCTCACCGTTAAGGCGGGTAATGGGAATGTTGCCCGTAACCGACTTGAAAGAGCCCGGGATCAGATAGTTAAACTTGGCGCACTCATCAACCTCCAGATCAACTTCCACTACCACCGGTTGCGCATCAAGGAACTCGAACTCACGCTCCAGTACCAGAACGCTAAGAAGGCTGAGAAAGAAGCCGAGCGTGAAGAACGCGCGCGACTGCGCGAACAAGCGCGCGCTGAGAAGGAACTCCGGGCCGAACGTGAACGTCTCGAAAAAGAGCGCCAGCACTACCTCAATGTCCTGAAAGCCGTTGAGGAAGCGGGCAACAGTACCGAAGCGGAGAAGCTACGCCAGCAGCTCGCCGAGATCGAAGAAGGCATCAACGACGTCGAGAAGCGCGAGGCCAACATCCGTGCAGGCTATGTCTACGTCATCTCGAACATTGGATCCTTCGGCGAACGTATGGTTAAGATCGGCATGACACGCCGCCTCGACCCCATGGATCGTGTCCGTGAACTCGGAGACGCGTCCGTGCCATTCAACTTCGATGTCCACGCCCTGTTCTTCTCTGACGATGCCGTAAGCGTCGAAACTGAGCTGCACCACCGCTTCGCTGCCAGACGCGTCAATCGCATCAACGCGCGGCGCGAATTCTTCTACGCTACCCCCGCAGAGGTTCGAGAAGCCCTCAAAGACATTGCCGGAAACCTTCTCGAATTTACCGAAGAACCAGAAGCGGAGCAGTATCGACTTAGCCTCGAAGAAGCGCGCGCATCTGCCGGATGCTGAGGTGGCTCCCGCTAGAACCTAGACGCCGCTGCGTGGGTCCCACTGGCGTCCACTCCGGCTCATGGCGACTGAGTGTCAAGGCAGTTTGTTGCGGAATGGCTGATGTATCATCGATCCATGAGGTGGGTGACAAGATCAACCTGGGTTCGTATCGTCGCGCTCTTTGGCGTCTATCTGCTGGTGTCAGCACTCTGGTTCAGCTTCGCGCGAGTCTCGGATTCGAACGAGGCTGTAAAGAGCATCGCGTTCCTGATCCTGCTGGTGGTCCTGCCGATCCTGGCGATGTGCGTCGCCACCTGGGACGGTGTGAAGGAGGGATTCAGCCTCCTGTGGTTGGTTGCGCCATTCGTGTGCTTCTTGGCACCGATGTTCCTGTTCTTCAACGCAAGCGCTCTCATCTACGGGGTGGCCTACAGTCTGCTTGGCTTCGCGGCCCACGGCCTCGGCGTGCTGGTCCACTCGTGCCGTTCCTCGTAAGCGCGCCTGGCCTCGTGAACGACGAGGCGGATAGGAAGCGAGATCGCGGATAGGTTATGGATACGTGGATAGGTTAGTAACCTATCTGCATGCGCGTATTCTATCCGCGAACGCCGACGTGGATCGCTGACGCAGGCGTAGCATTCTCTGTAGCGCGTCGACCCATCACTGTCGGCACGCGAGCCAGAGCACGCGGAGGTGTTCAGTCATGATCTGGGATCGGGTCGCCCCCCTCTATGACGTCGTCGTCAATGCGGCGAACCGGGCGGTGTACGAAGCGACGGGGGCAGCCGTTGCTCGGTTGATTCGACCCGGCGACACCGTGCTCGAGTGTGCGTGCGGCACCGGTGCGATCGCCGCAGCCATCGCCCCCACATGCGCCTGCGTGGTCGCGACCGACTATTCGGAGGGGATGCTCAAGCAGGCACGCAAGAAGCTCGCACGGTTCCCGCACGTCGTCGTCGAGCAGGCGGATATTACCGACTTGCACTACGCTGACCACTCGTTCGACGCCGTCGTGGCGGGCAATGTCATCCACTTGCTGCCTGAACCGGGCGATGCGCTCGAGGAGATCAAGCGGGTCGTGCGCCCGGGCGGCACGATCATTGTTCCTACCTACGTGATTCCCAAGAAGCGCGCGCACACCATGTTCCTGAGGCTGATCTCCCGATTCGGCGTGCACTTCCAGGAGCGCTTTGACCCGGCATCCTACCGGGCGTTTTTTTGAGCGCATGGGCTGCACGGGCGTCACTTACCGCGTCGTGCGAGGTCGAATTCCCTGCGTGATCGCCTCCTTCACGAACGATCAGTAGGTGCCGAGCCCAGGGCGAAGTCCCGCAGCATCGCCCCGTAGGCGCGCGAGTCACGGCTCATGCGCTCGCAGTGGCCCCACCCCGGCCACACGACCAGCTCCGCGTCGGGATAGAGACGCGGAACCGTGCGCCGTGCCAGTCGTAGGTCCGAGTCTTTCTCCCCATACGCGAACGTGCAGCGGCGCTGAACGTCGGGGGAGAGGCGTGGCAGGGCGACCCGCGAGCAGTCACGCACGATTGCCCGAATGCTCTCCTCGCTCATTATGGCAAGGCTCTCAGCCATGGGGCGGGCGACCTCCTCGCCGTAAAGCCGTGCGAGCTTGCGAACCCCGGCCTCGGGGTCGCGCACGGCCTTGCGGTGCTTCGCGACCATGATGCGGCTCAGGATTGCTCCGCCCGCCCTCGAGATCGGCCCTCCCGAGTAGAAGCTCACGCCGTCGATGAAGAGGCGGCCGAACGAGAGGCCGGGGAAGCGCAGCAGCTCGAAGAACACGACCCCGCCGAGCGATGCCCCGAATCCCAGAGACAGGCAACGCACCTCGTGGGACGTCAGCCACTCGTGGATCGCCGCCGCCTCGGCCGCCGCCGACACGTAGGGGGCCGAGGCCTCGTCCCCATGGGCGGACAGGTCCGGTACGAGGAAACGCAGCCCGTCGCCCATATGGTCGGCGACTGCGGCCTTCATGCGCGAGGCCGACGACAGCATCGGGTGAATAAGGAGGACGGTGGGGGAGTCGTCCCCATAGTCCCCGTAGATGTGCATCTTCATGGCGTCGATCCGTGACGGTTGTTGGGCACTCCCTCGCGCCCTGGGTGTGAGCTGACGAAGGGATGCTACCACCGGTCGGAGGCCACGGACAGGGCAATCGGCGCACTACCTCGCGATATCATGTGACCCGAGCGAAGGAGTCGACGTGGCGTTTGACTACAAGAAGGAATATAAGGAACTGCACGCCCCGAAGAAGTTGCCGGGCGCGCCAACGCGCCCGTGAGCTGAGCTAACAGTCGGATGTTGGCACCCGCTCTTTCAGAAATGCCTGAGTGACTATGCACTTGCTAGCGCCTTCTCGTTGGCTACCTAACTCGATGAGAGTTGTTGCGTAACTTATCTTCCTGTGGTATTGTTGACCCGTTCAGCCGCTTGGCGCAATGTGGCCCAAATAGTGTGATTGGTTAGGTAGTTACCTAGTTTGTCATGTCGGTCCTGTGGCTGGGAATTCTATTCAAGGCCGCGTTTCGGTGTTCTGAATACATGTCTGTCCATGTTGCTTGACATGGCAAGGAAATTGGCAGGTGTGCCTACTTGGAGGGAAGCAAAATATGTCGACGATCTACGCGACAAGTGAGTGGAAAGGTCATGGCAAGCAGAACTACTTCTGGAATGAGTATCGCCTGGAAGGAAGGATGGTGACGAAATACAAGTGCAACAGGCATAAGTTCTTCGACGGTGATGAGAGTAATTGGGAAGAAAGTGAAACGGTGGTTGAGTCGTGGTCTGTTGATGATCCGTCCATGCCTGACTGGCTTCGAGATTATCTCTAGGAAGAAGAGGGTGTCTGGCACCCGTTCTAACCTGCGTGTGGGGCTCCAAGGGGGTCCCTCCGGTGGGTAAATGGGTGTGGGGAGCGTCTGATGTTAATCAGCTGATGAGCGCTTACTAGCCTACGCGCGGGAACGCGGGTAATGTTGGCCTGATCACAACCTAACCAAAGGAGAACATGATGCTTGTGGTGACGACTCCGACCGTCGAAGGTGCACCGATTAAGCGTTACATCGGTATGGTGTCCGGCGAAACGATTGCCGGCGTCAACGTGTTCAAGGATTTCGGTGCCAGCCTGTCCAACATGTTCGGCGGCCGCGCCTCCCAGTATGAGGAAGAAATCGGCAACGCGTCGGCGACCGCCGTCAACGAGATGTGTGCACGCGCGCAGTCGATGGGAGCGAACGCGGTCGTCGGCGTGAAGGTTGACTACTTCACCGCCGGGTCTGACAACGGCATGCTTGCCGCGATTGCAACGGGAACGGCTGTCATTCTCTGAGGGGAGCCGCAGGCGCGGTCCCGCCCTGACATATGTGCCCGCCGGGTTGGTCATGAGCGACGATGCTCGAGGCCTCCCGGCGGATTGTCGTCTCCGCGTCCTCCACGCTGTGGCTCGGTGGGGGAGCTGAGTGGCCGGACGGTCAGGTGAAAGAGCATAGAAGCATCGTAACTAAGGCGATGCTAAATTAGTATAGTATACCCTATGAATCTGGTGAGGTAAAGCTCTTCACACACAGTGAGAAGAAAGTTGGACAGGTATAGGTCGAAGCTGCTCACGGCCCTACCCTTGACGCTGGGTGTGCTGTCACGATGCGTGCGCCTATGCCTAGTTGTCAACCAAGTGAGCCACTGATGTCCCATCGATCAATCACGGCACTGGTGCTGGTCGTTACCGGCACTCTCGCCGCGACTACCGTCAGCATGCCGGCGGCCTTTGCGGCCGATGACGAAAACCACGTGCAATCCACCGTCACACCGAATAGTGACACTCCCGCGCCCGAGGCCACCCAGGCCTCGTCGAACGACGCGCAATCGGGTGCCCCCGCGCCCTCCGACACCACGGACGAGGCCGGGGATGAGAGTGCGAGCACCACCCAGGAACCCGCGGACGATACCCCGACGACGATCATCGTCCAACTGGAGGACGGCAACGTCGGTATTCCCTGGTATAACCGCATCTTCGGACTGTCGACCTCATCGAAGCATGAGACGGTCAAGGACCGCATCGAGACAGCCGTCGAGTCATCCGTGCCCGGTTCGGATGTCACGGACGTGCTCGACTACACGAAGGCTTTCGACGGTTTCGCGATCCAGGCCCCGGCCTCGTCGCTGGAGACCATCAAGGCCACGCAGGGCGTCAAGTCGGCCTTCATCGAGCGCCACCTCAAGCCGCTGGTCGTCGAGGGCGACACCGGCGTGGTCGGCGTGGACGCCGTGAACCCCGAGCTGAAGAACGGGTCCTCCCTTGAGATGACCCGCGCGAACCAGACCCCGCAAAAGGGCGACAACCAGGTCATCGAGGTCATCGACACGGGTATCGAGTCCACCCACCAGGCCTTCTCCGGGTCCATGGACGACGTGTCCGTGCGCCTGTCGCAGCACGACGTCGAGGTCCTCGCTAGCCAGCTGAGCCACGGCAAGACCGGCGCCTACATCAACGCGAAGATCCCCTTCGTCTTCGACTACGCCGACAACGACGCGAACGTGCTGCCCACCTCCACCAAGGATCTCTCCCACGGCACGCATGTTGCCGCGATCGCCGCTGCCAATGCGCCCGACCTGCAGGGCACCGCGCCCAACGCCCAGATCATCGTCGCGAAGGTCGCCGCCGACAAGGACGGCTCGATCCCTGACAGCACCGTGCTGGCCGCCCTCGACGACGCGGTCATCATCAAGCCCGACTCGATCAACCTGTCCCTCGGCGACGACGCGGGCTGGGGCAGCGAGGCCGGGACCGTGTACGCGGAGGTCTACAAGAACCTCGCCGAGGCCGGGGTGAGCGTCAACGCGGCCGCCGGTAACTCGTACTCGAGCGCCTACTCCAACTACTCCGGCAAGGGGCTGCCGTACGCGACCGACCCCGACGCGGGCACGGTCTCGGAACCCGCGTCCTATGGGTCGACCCTGTCGATCGCCTCGGTCAATAACCAGGACGCCCTGCCCTACCTCACCTACGGAGACAAGCAGATCGTCTACCGCAAGTCGCGCGGCCTCAAGGACGCCTTCGTGCCCAGCCTGCTCGACATCGACGAAGACACCTACACGGTCATCTACGGCGGCATCGGGGACGCGGCAGCCCTAGAGAAGATGGTGGCCGAACACCCCGGCGACCTCTCGACGACCATCGTCCTGGAAGACCGTGGCGGCTCGGACAGCGCGACCGGCGCGGACATGACGCACGAGGCCAAGGTCAGCGGCCTCACGAAGCTGAACTCGAAGCCGGCCGCCCTCATCCTCGGCGACTTCCAGGACGCCGACACGCCCTACGTGGCGACCATCGAATCCACGCACACGATGCCGACTGTGACCATCACGAAGAAGGAGAAGGACGCACTGATCGAGGCCATCAATGCCGCCGATTCCCACTCCATCTCCATCACGAACCCTCACGCGGGCCTCACACTTGCCTCCACGAACCCCACGATCTCCGACTTCACGTCGTGGGGCGTCACCCCGGACCTGACTCTTAAGCCCGAGCTTGCCGCGCCCGGCGGTAACATCATGTCCGCGGTCCTGGGGGGCGAGTATCGTTCGATGTCCGGCACGTCGATGGCCACCCCGCAGGTCGCGGGCATCACGACGCTCGTGCGCCAGCGCATGAACGAGGACCCGGCCTTCAAGAAGCTATCCGCCTCCGAGAAGACCGCCCTCGTCTCCAATTTCCTCATGGGAACCGCCCACCCGCTGCTCGACCTCGAGCAGGGAGACGGCACCTACTACTCCCCGCGTCGCGTCGGCGCGGGTCAGGTGGACGCGCTGGCGGCCACGACCTCGTCCGTGTACCCGACCGTGGTGGGAGCAGCGAATCCGTCGCATCCCAAGGCCGACCTGGGGGAGGGCACGAACGGATGGACCTTCCAGGTGCAGCTGACTAACGTCTCCGATGACGCTCACACCTACACGCTCGGCGGGCAGGCCCTGTCCGAGGTCGTGGAGGGCGAGTTTTTCACGCAGCACTCGAAGAACTGGGCGGGCGCGGGTATCGATCTGACTTTCTCGGCCGACTCGGTGACTGTGCCCGCCCAGTCCAACGCGACCGTGACCGTCACGGTGACCCCTCAGGCGGCCTTCGCCTCGTACGTCAGCGCCAACGCTCCCAAGGGCACATTCATCGACGGTGCCGTCACCTTCACGAGCACCGACGGGCAGCCGGGCCTCACGGTGCCCTACATGGGCTTCTACGGCTCCTGGGGAGCCCCGAATATCTTCGACGGCAAGTGGTACGACGGCACGACGAGCACCGCGCACGCCTGCTCCTCGACCCTCATGAACCCGGCGACGGACGTTCCCCTGGGCGCGCTTAACCCGCTGGACGGCCAAGACTCTACCGCCGTGCGCGCCGTCGACCCCGCGTACTTCATCATGTCGCGCTCGACCGCGCAGGAAGCGCCGAGCAAGATGCTCCCTCGCACGTGCCTGCTGCGCAATACGCCGAAGCTGACCTACACGTACACGAACGAGGCAGGGGAAACTGTGCGCTCCTACACCTTTGAGCGCGCGAAGAAGTCCTTGTTCAACTACTCCTCGGGTGCGATCCTGCCTGTTGAAAGCCAGGAGGGAAACAACCCGGTTTTCGACGGCTTCGACAAGGACGGCAACGAGCTGCCCGACGGCCGCTACACGCTGACCATCGAGGGATCCTCCGTCGCGCCCTCTTCCACGACGCAGCAGCTGACGTGGGAGTTCACGTTGGACACCCAGGCCCCCACGATCTCGAACGTTGCGGTGACCGGCGAGGGGGATGGCCGCGTCGTGTCCTTCGACGTCTCCGATAACTCGCCGCTGGCCGGCATCGCGTTCTCCGAGTCGCCTAAATCTCGTCACTACTATGACGAGAAGGAAGCTGTGGGCGCGAACCGTCAGCCCGACGGTACATACTCCAAGCACTACGAGATCGCCTGGAAGGACCTGGTCGACCGCGCGGATTCCTCTGATCCGGCGACCTCCTACCTGTACGCGTGGGACTGGGGTAAGAACCAGACCCGCCAGCAGCTCCGCTTCCAGACCATCCCGATGACGTCCGTGACCCTCTCACCTGCCGAGACCACGGTTGTCGCGGGTGACAGGGTTACGCTGAACGCCGCCTACGAGCCGGCGAACGCGAACGTCACCGACCTGGTGTGGTCCTCCTCGGACGAGGCCGTGGCCACCGTCAGCGATACCGGCGAGGTCAGCGCGGTGGGTGCGGGTGACGCGACGATCACCGTGACTGACGCTGCTCAGCCGACCCTGTCGGCCTCGGCCACCATCCACGTGCGCACAATCTCCGAGGAAACGGGTATCGAGATCTTGCAGACCTCCCTGTCCGTGAAGGTGGGCGAGGAGGCCCCGGTGAAGGCGTACCTGGCTCCCTCCCTGGCGGGTGTCGCGGTGACCTGGAGCGTTGAACCCGCCGATCTGGCGACCGTTGTGGCTGGCACGGATACGACGAGCGCGACGCTGACGGGCGGTGACCACGCCGGTACTGGCACGCTGAGCGCATCCGTGACATCGGGCGGTGCGACCAAGACCGCGCAGATCCCCGTGACCGTGCGCTCCGCCGACGCCGACGACTTCGAGATCGACGAGAACGGCGTGTTGACCGCCTACAAGGGCAGTGCGACCGACGTTGTCCTCCCCGAGGGCGTCACCGACATCGGCGAGCGGGCATTCGCGAACTCCTCCGTGGAGAACGTGACGATCCCCGCCACCGTGCGTACCATCGGCAACGAGGCGTTCATCTACTCCTCGCTGAAGACAATTACCTTCCAAGACGACGTGGCCGCGCCCTCGCAGCTGACGTTGATCGGCGAGAGAGCCTTCGCGCACGTGTCGCTGGAAACCCTGGCCCTGCCTCGTTCCGTCACGACGATTGGTGCCGAGTTCATTGACTACAACAAGGCTCTGACCTCGCTGTCCTTCGGCGCGAAGGTCTCCGCCGAGTCGATCACCTCGGGCTACGCCGAGACGTCCGCCCTGATCTCGGTTGAGGCTGATAACGCGAACCCCAACTACGAGTCCGTGGACGGCGTCCTGTTCTCCAAGGACCACGCGCGTCTGATTATTTACCCGGCGGCGAAGAACTCCGGCGGCTCCTACGCGGTCCCGGAGGGTACCACCGAGATCGCCAATAAGGCCTTCGTCGAGGCGGGTATCGTGACCGTCACTCTGCCGACGTCGTTGCGCACCATCGGCGACGAGGCCTTCCGTCTCTCCGCCCTCACCGCGCTGACCTTGCCGGAGGGCTTCGACACGATGGGCACGTGCGCCTTCTGCCTCGCGGCCAGCCTCGACACCATCGACCTGGGCGGCACTGTCACGATTAAGGGAAGCGCCTTCGAGGGAGTGGGAGCCAAGAACGGCGTCAATTTCCGTTCCGACCTGAACAAGCTGACGGCAATCGGAGACTTCGGGTTCAGTCGCACGGGCATGAAGGCCGTGACCCTGCCGGATTCGGTGACCACGGTCGGTGAGCAGGCGTTCTCCGACAGCACGGGTATCACCCAGTTCCACCTGGGCGCGGGCGTGACCGCTTTCGGCGAGACCGCTTTGTACAACGACCGCAACATCGCGACCCTGACCGTCGGTGCTGGTAATCAGGTGTTTTCGGCCGATCAGAATGTCCTCTACCGCAAGGTGGCAGACGGCCTGCACCTGATGCTCTCCCCGGCGGCTAACGCGATCACCGACTACGCGGTGCTCGCGGGCACAGTTGAGATCGGTGCGTCGGCGTTCGCCAACAACAAGACGGTGACGCGCGTCGTCCTGCCCGAAGGCGTGACGACCATCGGCGACGATGCCTTCGCCGGCTGCACGGCTCTGACCGAGCTGTTCATCCCGAATTCGGTCCAGATCTCGACGGGCGTCGTGGGCAACTCCCTGGAGATAGTCGAGTACGGCACCAAGGTGCGCTTGATCCGCATGGAGGGCAGCTGGGTGCCGATGCCTCGTCGCATCGTCGTGCGCGGTGGTGAGGACGGTTCCTTCGTCTACGATGGCCGCCCGACGAACGGACGCCGCGAAAGCGCGTTCTTCGGCGAGGGCATGACCTCCGTATCCTTCGGCGTGGACGTGCCGCGAGTCCTCGTCCTGCCATCCACGCTCACCCGCCTGGATCTCGAGCAGGACCTGAGCGATGAGAAGAAGGCGGACACGCAGGTGTACGTCGCCGGTGCCGAAGGCTCGGCTGCGTGGAATATCGCGAAGACGGCCATGGAGGCTGCGGGCATCGACGTGTCGCAGCTGCATGCCTACGCCGCGCCGTCCGTGACGCTGTCCGGCACGGGCATCGCCGAGGCCGGGGCTGGGTACACGCTCACGGGCGCGGCTGGCTCTCCGGTGGACGTCACCGCCTCGGTGACGGGTGGAATCGCGGGTACTCAGCAGGTGCGCGCGTTCCAGGTCGGTGCCGATGGCACCGAGACGCTGGTTCGTGACTGGACCGCGATGACGGATAACGGGGACCGCGCGCCCGTGGCCTCCGCGACCTTCCCGTGGACTCCGACCAGCAACGACGTCGCCCTGCGTGTCGAGGTGCGCGACGCCTCGTATGTGACGAACAAGGTGCGCCTGGCGATGCCCGGTGCCCCCGCTCCGAATCCGGACCCGGCCCCCAACCCGGACCCGGCCCCCAACCCGGACCCGGATCCGGCTCCCAACCCGGATCCGGTACCCGTGGAGGGTGAGTGGGTGAGTGATGCGCGTGGTTGGTGGTATCGT
>ERZ773037.1341-NODE-1341-length-12880-cov-2.745809_pt1 | contig 12880 bp, 18 predicted proteins | sample MGYA00511466_ERZ773037 | MGnify/ENA primary metagenome ERZ773037 (study PRJEB29015, sample SAMEA2738146) | human oral metagenome | biome: human oral; feature: human-associated habitat; material: saliva | place: China | collected 2202 ... | reverse complement strand
CGGAATCGGTAAGCCCTGCATGATAGCCGACAAAATGTCTTTATAGTGACCTTCGTTCTCGTAAACGATAGCCCCGAATCTTAACGGCTTTAACGCTCCCGCTCCCACTAGCTTATCATACTTGTCGTAAAGCCACTCGACCGTTACCATCCCGCTTGTCTGCATATACTGCCTCTTTATTAGTCGGAGCAATCCTCAAGCACTTCGTCAATTTCCCGAAGGTATTCCTTGTCATCAATCTCAAATATACGAATAAACGGAATCTCACAGTTATTAAAGGCTTCCAACATCTCACTTGACTTTTTGTCACCCATAGAAGCCTCTTCTACAAGCGTCTGGTAACTTGCACCGTCCCACCAGCTTACTTCATCCTCATCATGAAACTCCCCATCCTCATTCTCATACCAGCTACATGTTAGACCTTCACGATAAGCATAAAGCGTACCAAGCAGTAACTCACCAGAACAAAGCGCCCAGACATCTTCTCCTATATCCTCTCTAAATCTTCCGTTGGGGAATAGCCTTGCACGACAAATCACAATATTTGGAAGCGGATAACCATTAAACACACAGTTTAACACTTCATCTGGAAACTCCCTAATCTCCGTTATCTCAACCATCTTATCTATTGCTTCACTCTTACTTGCGCCCTCCTCTATTCCAAAAGGATAAAAGGAATTCTTATCCAATCTCTCATCCACAAACTTAAAAATCTGCTCCACTGTCCAAAATTCTTTCTTAATGACTGTTCCCATTCTCTCTACCTCACTCATGCTTTCCCATTGCCCGTATTAACCGTAGTGTTGCCGCTATCTCTCCACTACTCAAATCACTAAGCGCTATAACAGGTACATCATAGTTCATAAGTCTTATAAAATCATCGCTGTCTCCGTGCTTTGACCTTTCATATATGCTCTTAAAACTCAAATAACCTTTGCTCCGTATTGCGCCCTTACGGTATCCGAGCAGAACAGACAAAACAAACGCGCCCTGCAAAACCTTAATAACTGGCTCTCCTAGCTCTGTCGCTCCTCTAATTATCACAATCGGCGCTATCGGATACCCGCAAAATATCCCGTCAAGCAATATCCGCGCATGCTCATTTGAAAGCGTCCTATCACTAGGCGCTTTCATCTTAATTCTACCGTTGTCAAATAAACTGTATAGCTCACTCACGGTGTAAGTGTATACTTGATACATAGGCTTACCCCATCTCCTCTGGCTTAAATGTGGTTACTAGCCACATCGCTACCGAAAGTACACTCCGCTCATCTCCCTGTAAAGAAAGCGTCTTTTCCAGAAAATTAAGTTCAACCCAAATCGTTGCACAACCACCACTAAGCACATACGAATGAGAAAATTCCACCCCAGCCGTGCCTCTCGGAAACCTCAAAGTCTTAAGCGCCGCTTCGCTTATCGGATTCCTTGAACCGTCTGCCGAAATCAAATTTGCGCTATAGCTATCGCTCTGCGGCATACTTAGAATCCGCTCTAATACCTTCCTCGGCGTAGCCACAGTCCGAAAGATAGCGCGCGTCTCCCAGCTAACATGCTTTACCTCTAGTGGCTCTTCGCTAATTAAAACTCTGCCATTCATCATTCCACCTCTTCGTGCAGTAAGACAGCCTTTGCATACTCATATAAAAGGCTTTTTATCACTATCGCGCCGTTAAATGCCTTTATAAACGAGAAAATCAACTCCGGTATTCCACAAATACGCACTTGCCTATGCCTACAGTCAAGAAAAAGGGTAAGAAAAGTGTCATCAGGTCTCGTACCAAAAGAGAACATGAACTCTCTGCCCCCTATTAAAACATCACGCTCAAGAACCGGCTGTGTTACTCGCCCCCACAAGCCTAATTTATGCTCTGCCATTATTTCCACATACTCTGCAACCCCAGAGGTCTTAAGCACCCAGCTACAAATTGCAGAAGGCTTACAGCCTAGCTCACAAGTTACCTCTGCATAACACAGGTCTGGACTAATATAACGCTTAATAACTTCAAGACGCTTTCTTTTCGCCACTCTCACACCCCGCACTCGGAAAGAATAAACCCTATAAGCTCCTCATTACCAAAAAGCGTTAAAAGCCCTCTCCCTGCGTCTATACACATACTACAACTTCGCATCGTAGACGGGTCTCCATACTCAATACAAATAAACCCGCGCTTCTCTCTTGCAAGGATAAAAGCCTCCTCAACCAAACACTGTCTCCACTTCTCCCCGTCGCCTACAGTAACCTTGAATAATGCGTTACTAAAGTTGCTATCCCTAAGTGCAAAGTGTAGGAAACTCTCTAACGACTCCGTTAGCTTCCACTTTCCTATCTCAACTTGCTTAACTCGTGCCTTCTTCTGCATAAACTCCCTATAGACTAATCTCTGTAATGTCTGCTTCCCGCCGCCAACAACGAATTACCGCTACATCACAGCTCGCAAAGTTAATCACATACTCCTTGCGCTCTTTGCGCCGATACTTGAGTTTTAAGAACTCGTCTGGCTTAATACGACTCCACTCTTGTCTCCTAGCGCCGCTATACTTGTCTTTTACAAACTCTCTACACTGTAGAAACGCTATACCCTCTAAATTCTTCCTCACAAGCATCTTCGCAAAAGTCAGCGGGTTCATTAGAACCTTATAGTGAAGCACTCTGCACCAGTCAACCCCACCATGATTCTGCTCTACATGTAAGAGCTTTGCCTTTCTATGACTCATTATTCACCTCACCTCGCTGTAAGCCAGTGAACCAGCGCCGCCACATAATCGTCATCCCCTGTAAGCGTCAGTGTTCTATCCGTAAAGCTTAACCTCGCTGTAAGGCGGTAATTTACTTCCCCATTACGACTAAAATAAAGAATCATACCGCAAGTGTCATCTGGAAGCCCATTTCTAATCAGCTTATCTAAGCTATAATTAGCAGTAAACTTTGTAGACTTAAAACTCGGATATATCCGAGCTACTTCAACTCTCGTACAATTCGGATACTGTACCAAGCCCTCCAAAAACTTGCGTGGCTCAATCAGTAACGCAAAGGATACGCTACGGATTCCATTGCCTCTCCATAACGAAATCCTACCGTCTATATCTATAGAGTGTATCTTCGTACCACTCAAAACATTACCAATATTATCGCAAACAACTAAACGACCACTCGCGTCCTTAACAAGATGATGAGTGCCTAAGCCTGCTCCTACCCCTCTACCATGCCTACTGGACGGCTTAACCCTAACGATTTCTCTATCACCGCCAATCTGAACTAAACGACCGTTAGCGTCCATTTTAATCTTAACTTGTGCCTTGCCAGTTTTTCTTCTTTCCATCATACATTCCCCCAAATCGGCATATATAACCATGAGCATAAATCTACTACTTCGTTTCTATTACCCACTATCTCTAATGACTTCCCCACTAAGTCAATAATAACTGAAAATGTTTCCCCGCGCTTACTTCCTTTCGGCTCAAAAATAAGAGAAACGCTAGTAGTTCCAACAGGTAAACGGAAGGCGACTAAATCCGCTACCCTTAGCATAACATATCTTACACTGCCGCTACTGGCTACCACGCATGAAGCCTCTACCAACTCGCCATTCGGATTCGTCCTAACCCGACTCGCAACCGCCTTTAATGACGCAGTAACTCTAAACTTTGCGTCTAGCTTCTCACCAACCCACGCTAGCTTTACCGCACTATCGTCCAAATACTGCCTATTGCCCATAACCTCACCCCCTAACACAGAATTACTCAATATTAAACGCTGTAATTGGCACATTTAGCCATGCGCACAATTCCATAACGGCGTTTCTCTTGCCAATTACCTCTATCTCACTCTCCATAGCTTTAATCCAAACCGAAAACTCATCCCCGCCTATCCTGCTCTCTATCTTACCTTTTGAAGAAAAATCGAGCCTAAGACCAACTGCCACATCGGGCAAACGGAAAGATTTTAAGTCTAATACACTTAACTCCTCAATATTAAGCCTACCACTACTTCCCGTCACTAAATAATAGGCTTCCGTTAATCTACTATGCGGATTCGTGCAAACTCTACTCGCAAGTGCCTTTAGAGAAGTGCTAGTCTTGCAAGTTACATGTAATAGACCTCTCATACCACCAGAACTACTTATCTTCAAATGGCTCACATCCAAATACTGCCTACCGCCCATATCCACAAACCCCTAACTTAAACACAATGAATCTGAACTCGGAAGGATAAATTCAAATTCCGAAAACGGAACATTAAGCCAATCGACTAGGGCTACTACTGTATTCTTCTTTCCGAGTATTTCTACACGACCAACTCGGAAGCTAACAAATACTAAGAATATACCACCCGATAGACTGCTGGATAAACTACTATGCAACATGAACTTAAGCCTTACACATTTCGTGTTACTAGGTAAATCCGCATTGGCTAGGAAATCTTCTGCCAGTATCGAAAGATAGCCAGCTTCACGAGAAGCAATGTACTCAACACCCACTAGCTTACCAATTTTATTCGCTATTACCCGACGCACAAATGCCATAGGAGAAACAACTATACTAAGACAAGCTTTTATCACATCGCCACCGCTCCCCAGAAATGGACTTATTACTTCAGCTCTCGCGTACTGTTTCTTACTCTTCTTACTCATAGACCACCCCAAACTACTTCAATCGAAACTCTGACAGCGGCACATGTAACCACTCTAACAAGTCTATTACCGCTTCCCTTCTCCCGACTATCTCTGTATCCTCTATATCATCTGTGATAAAGTTAGTCTTAATAGAGATTAAGCTATCTCCGAAGCTATAACGTGCCTTGAATCTTACATTCACACCTACCGTTCCTATGGGGAAATGAAAAGCTACCAAATCCTCAAACCGTAGCGGTATACTCTCTGCTCTATTACGAATGACGCATTCAGCGCTAACAAACTCCGCATTCGGATTTGTTCTTAACCGACTTAGAAATGACCTCGGATATATGACCCGCTCAAGTGTAACTTGCACAGTATCAATGTCACAACCTCGAAACGGATTGACTCTCATCGTCCCAGCTTTCGCATAAACCCGAAAACCCATATTCTTATTCTCCCCCAGCTAACTTTTCTTACTTGGCTCTCACAATCTTAAAATCGCTAGGCGACACATGAAGCCAGTCAGTTAAGTCTGCGACTGTCCCATACTTTCCAAATATATCTATAGAGCCAGTCAAAAGATTGATATTGACACGAATTGAGGTGTGTATTGCTCCACCTCGGACTAAAAATCTAAGCCTTATCCGCTCTGTGCCGTCAGGTACAGGTGATTCTGCGCAAAACTCACCAAAATTTGCTCTAAGAGTTGTTACTCCCTGCTCGTTCCGAACAACATACTCTGAACGAACTAACCGTCCGTTCGGCGTTGTCATTATTCGACTTAAAACCGCATTTAGAGGCTTAACCATTTGCAGCGTGACATTTATATCCCCGTCACACCTGTCTGGTACTCTCAATTTCACTGCTTTCGCATATACTTTCACAACAAAACCCCCATTCTCTTACCTGTATCTCACAAGCTTAAAATCTGTAAATGGAACATGAAGCCAGTCTGTCAAGTATCCTATCGCTTCTATAGTTCCGAATATCTTGATAGAACCTGTTGCAAAGCTAATTTTGACGGCAAAGGAAGTACAAGGTATACTGCCCCGCGTTGAAAACACAAACATCATCTCCTCTGTCCCGACAAAGAAAGGTGACTCTGCATCAAAATCCTCACAATTCACTATAACCTCAGTTAATTCATTCCCTTCGTGTCGAACAACATACTTAACACGCTTGAAATACCCTCTCGGATTTGTCCTCACACGACTTACGATTGCCTTCGGGGACGCAAACATTTGTAGTGAAGCTTCCGCTTCTTCGTCCCACCTATCTGAAACTCGTATCGTCCCCGCTTTTGCGGAGACCCGCTTGCTCATAGCACTCCCCCTCGTTTCATCGCCTCAAATAAACTCGTCCCCGTAAAGTCGCCCTCTCCGACCTTTCCTTGCTTTGCTGGGACTTTTACCGCTGTTTTTCGCTTCTTTCCTGTCTTACTGCCCGTCTGTGCCGCCAATAGCTTATTAAACTTTTGAAGCGCCACCGAAGGCTCTCCTGTCTCGCCTACTACCCCTACCCCGTAGGCTACTCGCTCCTCTTTCGGAAAAAGCTCTGGACAAAGCTTTCTTACCTCACGCCGTACCTCAAGTAACCCCTCAAGCGGATTTCTATTCTGCTCTCCCATATCGTCCCGCATCCCTCTCTGACGCGCTACACGCCTCTCCAAGCCGCCTAACTGCCCCTAAGCTATTCCTCTAGGCTTAAACCTCTAACCGCCCGTAAAACGCCGTCTCGTGCGTCTACGGGGCTTTATGCTTCTAAGCCCCGTAAAACCTCTTCTCGCTCCGAAGGAGACAATGCCTTTAACGCACCCACCAAGACCTCTACCGCTGTCGAAATTGGCATTCTGACTCCCTTCTGGGTCGGACGAAGCTCTGCTCCCGTATCGGGATTCACCGCCGTATAAAGCGTGCGGATGTCTAGGCTGGCTTCTTTTGCGCCGTTCTCTGGCGTTATCCTAGTCACGCGGATAAACTCACCTCGACCGCCTTTCTCGACTGTCGCAAACTCTTCCTGCTTGTCATTCGACTGATAAGCCATAAAACCAGACCTCCCCTTAAATCTTTATGCCTGTTAAACTGTGCTGTGTACTTGACTTACTCTGCTACCGTAGTCCGTATATCGTAAGTTACTGCCCGAACTAACCCCTCGGCTCCAGAAGAAACATATATCTTCCCCTTTCTTGTGTAGCCGAGTAGCGTATACCTGTATGTCTCGCTATCAAACGATGCCTTAAATGTCCCATCATCCCACAAAATGAAGTCTTTTAGAGAAAACTCCTCTGGTATCGGCGTAGACCTAACGACACGAATCGAAATCTTGTCACACACTTGGAAACTCTTGTCTACATCTGACTTACTTAAATATAACTTTCCGTCCTTTAGTGTTAGCTTGCCATCAGATGCCGCTACAATGTGCGAAATAAACTTACTGTCGTCCACAAGCACCGCGTTCTCGCCCTTATCTACAATGCTGTCGTACCACCCACTCGAAATGCACCGTGCATACCCGTATCCATTCGCATCCAACTCTGTCCAACTGTCAGTCGGCGTATCCGCTATGATTATATCCGTCTTTGACTCGCTCTTTGGCGCTTCCGAAACCTCTCCAGAGATGTCACTGTAGTTATATACGCTACCCCTGTAGTTCTCTGGCAACTCGTTATACAAACCCTTTATCGCCTCTATCTCTGCCGAAACCTCTTCCTCACTATGCTCGCTCTTAAACTTCTCAAGCCCCCTTATCCGCTCTACTACCGCCTTTACCTTCTCTGACTGCTCGGCGGCGTAAGCTAACCCCGCCGCCAAAGCCTCATCACTCGGCGTATCCTGCTCGTAGTCGTTTCCGTAACGACAATCGTTATAATACTGCGCCATATCCTGCTTCATTTTCGTATACAGCTCTGAAAAGGCGGGTATGTCGCTCACGCAAACCGCGTCCCCTGCATCCCTATCCGCATACTCTGACTTTAGACGCTCCACAAGCTTCTTATCGAAATCCCCCTCCGAAGCTCCCTTTAACCCGCCGTTTACCTCGTAGTTTACTAAGCTCGTTAAGTCTCCCTTTACGCTATCCGCGCTCAAACCCTTTCCCCCACAAGCCGATAAACTTAGAATTGCCCCTAGGAAAATAGCTACCCCGATTCTATTAAGCCTCATCACTCATCCTCCTCTATCTCTGCCGCAGTCGTACTCACAGAAGAACTGCTCTCGCTATTGCTTGCGCCGCTCTCGCTACTTGTACTCTCACTATTACCCACGCTACTACTCGTACTTACCGCCGTGCTGTTACTTCCGCTCTGCAAATACTGATTATACGCCTCTGTCGGCGTAACATAGTTTACTTGATTGATTACACCGCCAAGCTGGGCTATCTCGTCAAACGTATATCCCTTATCGTAAGGAACAGTGTCTTTTACCAAGTGACTCGCGTTGCTATCTACGATGTAATACTTGTTATCGCTATCTCTTGTCGCAATTACCACGAAATGACCCGCTCTCGTCCAATACCTATGCACGCACACCGAAACCATACCGCCCGCGTCTAACACACTATCAAGCTTCTCCCGCGATAATGTCTCCGAAAACTCCACATTAAACAAATTCTCGCCGTTAAACTTGAAACTGTTATAAATACGGCTGAATCCCATAGCCGCGTAAACTCGACCCGTGCTATATGCTCCATGCTCGTCCCCGCCGAGCTTATCACTCATGATAGCCGCCATGACTACCTCTGGTGGCGTAATATACCTGTGTAGTAAACTGCTTATGATAATGCTCTGCGCATGAACTCCGCACGATGACTGTGCAAATGTCGCGTCATTCGCAAAGCTATCCCGATACGGAAGCCCTGCTACTATCCACTTTAACCCTTTCCAAGACTGATTTCCCTGCGCATACCCGAGTACTCCCCTCGTATCCTTAAACTTCTCTGGGAGCTTATCTGCTGGAACTGCTAAATCTGTAAAATCCCGTAACCCAAAGCAAGGGATATACTGACTTGATATATTCGGGAAGTTTGTCCTAAACATATCAAGCACTTCCTGCGGCGTATACTGCTTATTTGTTGCCTTATTCCAGTAAACACCCTGCGGCATACCCGCTGTCTCCGTTAGTTTACCCGTATTCGCCACGATTGAGGACGCTGGTCCTCCGCTCACTCCACTACTCTCGTTATCGTGGCAATGGCACTCGCTACAAGTGCAATTTGCATATAAGCCCGTATTGCCGCTACTGTTCCCCGTCTGCGCTGTCGTATCTTCTCCCGCAACCGCACGACCCGCTGTGCCGCCTGTTAAACCAAACGAACTGTTTGTGCCTGCGGAGGCGAACTGTGCGCCATCCTTAAACTGTAATGTTGGATAAACTCTAACTGACTTGATTCGTTTCTTCTGTGTCGTTAAGAAGTCAAGCAACTGGTTTGGTGCCGCACCTCTATCAATCGGATTTCCCAGCTCAAAGATATTAAACTGCATCTTTGAAACATCCGTGCTTCTTCCCATTACACGGATATGAGCTAGTCCCTTACTGTATTTATCAAACGAAGTGGAGTTAGCCCCAGAGTTGTACGCTGTGTGCATACCCATAGCGTCTATTCCCATGCACCCAAGCACTGTCCCGTCATCAAATACAACATCGTAATAAACGCCTGCCGAACCGCCTATCTTCTTAAACTTATTCGGTGGCTCAATAATAGGGCTATCCCCAGAGTCGCCTGTATTACTATTTGCTGTCTTTGTCGGAAGAATATTCTCAAACCAATCTATGCACTCTGCCGAATTTTCACACAAGTATCTGTAAGGAGTTGCCGAAACAAGCCTTCCATCCTTAAATCCAAATGCTCCGCTACTGCTGTCAGCCGCAAATTTCCGAAATGACTGCCCTATATTATGCCACTTGTGGTCGCGTGACGAAGTGTAGCCACCATTCACTAACATACTGTTTGAAAACTCTGTCTGGACATCGTTCTTCTTTGCGTTATCTCGCCAGTCACCCATCCCATACAGCCAGTCCCCCGCTGGCGTGCTTCCGTTCCAAAACCTAGAGTAATCTATGTCAAAATGCTCATAAACATCTGGATTAAATGTGTAGTTGTCGTACAACGGCAAGCCATACTTGTTCTGTTCTGCGTTATCTATTAGCTTACCTAAATTACCGCTATTCGTGCTTGACGCTCCGATAGGCGCTCCCGTACTTCCAGAGCTTAACCCCGTTACGCTGTCTACATTCGTGCTTACCGTACCGCCGTCCGTGATACCGACCAATGTCCCATCTATCGGCGCTTGCCCCTGCAAACTTACTTCGTTCGCTACCGCTACCTTAAACGAACCATCCGTTAAACTACTAGCTTGCGCTTGAGGCGTGCTACTTCCGTTACCCGCCGCCGCGTCTGCCTGTGCTATCGCTATCATTTCGTTTACACGGACTGCCTGCAAACGCTTTCCTTTACGCTGAAACCACCCGATATACTCTGACGCGGGCTTTACATAACTGACCGAACCCGTCTGCCCAGAGCTAAAAACCATGTCATTACCGATATAAATTGCTACATGCCCAGGACTTACTAGGCAGTCCCCTGCTTGCAACTCGTTTAATCCGACTTGAGGTCCAAGTGTTAAAAATACTTGCGAAGTAACATAGCCTCTGTTATAACCACCCGCCTCTTTTAATATCATATATGTCTCGTGCGAACAGTCTGCTCCGCTTGTCCAAGAACTACCGCCCCAAACATACCTTGTACCGATATGAGACATAGCGATACGATAGATATTTTGATGCACCTCCGCTAAACGACCGCTTGTAGCCATACCAGCTCCGTTTGTTACTACCGCTCCCGTTGAACCTGTCGCCGCGCCCCCACTACTTCCGTTACTCCCGTCCGCTACTACCGTTGTAGTTACCTTCTTCTTGTCTCCGACATTGATAACTGCCCCTAAACGCTCAATACGCGCCTTATCTGCCTCGATATAGCCAAACGGGTCGGAACGCGGACTCGGCTGTGAGAAAAACACATAATGTGAGTCATAGACATTAAACAGCTTCGTTTTATCCTGTACAAATGCGTCTGCCCGTTTTGGCGTGTTAGCTCCGTCCGTTACCGCCCGCGTTATTTCGTTTATATTGTCATGCTCCATAACATAGTTAGGAAGCGTCCGCTCTCCCTTTACAAGCACATCCCGCATCCACTCAACTTCCTGTGTGGTATATTCACCTTTTCCCATGAAATCTAAGTCGGGACGCCTTGGATTTCCTGCTGTCCATCCCTTTGTGCCGTGCCACCAGCCCGACCAATCTGCATAATAGTCAAGTGATTTCGTCTCCCAAGGCTCCCCTGCCTTTGACTTCTTTTGTTGTCTTACGGCATCCTCGTACTTACTCGCAATTAAACTCGCCTCTGCCTTTACGCCACCTTCTCCTCCAACACCTTGCTCTGCGTGACAAAGCCTAGCAAGCCTTATTAACTGCTCTTCTGTTAGGTTATATGTCGGGAAAGCCGAAGCTGTTGTATCTACTTCCTGCGTTCCTGTGCTTCCCTGCCCGCTACCGATTATCGTACAACCACAGCTTACCTTGTTTATCGTTAAGCCATCGTCTACCTCTTTCTTCTTTTCGTCATCCGAGATAGCGTTATAGCTTATCACCGCAACCGCTACGGGCAAAACCGCTAAACCGTAAGTTAAAGCCGCTACCACCGCCGAAGTCGCTAAAGGTGCCATTAAAAACTTACGGAATATCTTTGATAGCTTCCCCTTCGGCTTCTTCTCGTCTTTCTTTCCGTCCTTCCGCATAAAAGCGTCCTCCAAAACCTATAAACTAAACCACAAATTCCAATTAACCGCTTAAAGGCGGCAGGTTCCCCTACCGCCTATTCTTCTTATAGCACCTGTGCTACATGCTTATATATCGCTCCGCTCTTATCTACCGAAAAGATAATCTCAAACCGCGTAGTCTTGCCCTTATACCGAAGTGACGCTTTCACCCGATACATAGTATCTCCTGTCGTGTTATCCGAAGCCTTACTCTCGGTAACGCTCTCTATATCAAGCTTACGCTCTTTATCATCCTCCGTAAGCTCCTTCTCCCGCGTGCTTATAAACAACTGGCTCGCTTCATCCTGCGTAAGAACGCGCTTCTTTACATAATACCGCGCCCTGCCGTTAAAATACTCCATGCTCTTCGGCGTATACATATCGTACATAATCTTCTTAACCGTGCGCTTATTCACTTTACTATAAGCCTCCGTCATAGACCCGAAAAGCACAAGCACCAGAATGACAAACACCCCAAGCGCCAAGGCGTGTAGCCCAGAACTCCACCTGTCAAACAGATTTGCTAGCCTCTTCATCCGACTTCCTCCAACTCTCAACGACTGCCAAATACCTCGGCAACCTCTTCTTCGCCACTAAATTAAAATCTGCATCCTCAATGAGTTCTAGGTTACTATCCTTGTACGAATCATTTAAGCCCAGAGACTCTATAAGAAACTGTGACGGCTCGCTGTTATCACAAGCTATAACAAGTCTCTCCTTCGCTCTCGTGCATCCGACATAGTATAAACGCCGCTCGCAGTCGATATACTCTGTTATATCCTTGGACTCATATCCCCTGTTTACCATATCCCGAATACTTCTACTCTCTGGCAAAGCTAGACTGTCACAGCACATTAAAACTACCGTATCCCACTCAAGACCTTTCGCCCCGTGATAAGTGTAAATATTTACACAAGCTGAACCCTTATCTACAGCTGTCTCGTACTGATACAAGGCTGAAAAATACTCCTTGAGCTTTTCTAGCGTGTTAAACCCTCTTGTTAAACGCTTGACATATGCTAGATACCCGTTTAATAGCCTATCCCGCTCTGGCGTTCCGTACATATACCGAATCCCCTCGTAAAGAACAGCCATAAGACCGCTAAACTTGTCCTCATTACTAATCTTTGCCGAAAGAAGCGAATACAACTGATAAAGGCTCTCTACCGTGTCTCTACCCATTCCGTAAACCTTAGAAGAAAGCGTATCTCTGTAACCTCTCGGGATTTCCTCTGTAACTTTCCCGACCTTGCTACTGTAAGGCGTTAAACTTAGCAGAATACCCAGAGCATCTGTAAGATTTACACCGAAATCGTTCATGATACTCCCGATTACCTTCGCTCCGTTCGTCCCAAGAAACAAGACATACTTCCAAAGCACAGCAGAAACCCTGTCGCCGTTATAGGTGTTACTAAGAAGCTCAAACGCACTCCTTACATCGTCATACAAACTC
>ERZ773037.1340-NODE-1340-length-12880-cov-4.028460_pt1 | contig 12880 bp, 6 predicted proteins | sample MGYA00511466_ERZ773037 | MGnify/ENA primary metagenome ERZ773037 (study PRJEB29015, sample SAMEA2738146) | human oral metagenome | biome: human oral; feature: human-associated habitat; material: saliva | place: China | collected 2202 ... | reverse complement strand
GGCGAATGTCCTTGTAAATATTGCTGGAATGGCTCAAAACAAGGTATTTGTTTTCTGCCCAGAGTTGTTGACAAAGGGCACGTTGGTTGTTGTTATTCATATTTGAGATTATACCATGTTTACTCTAAGATTTCCGCCATTTTTACATCGTAGACATTTTGAAGATTGAGCCAAGTTTGCATCGAAACATTAGTGAGTCTAACTAAATTCTCAGCAATATCATTACTAATTGATTCCTCACCATTCAATAATTTAACGAGTTTCATTTCAGAAATCCCTAAGCACTCCGCAAATTCTTTCTTGGCCAACTCAAAGTCTTCAATAAATTCTCCAAGATACTGACCTGGATGAAAAGCAATTAGGTCTTTGTATTCAACAATTTTATTAGTCATATTCACCATTTAATCACGTGTTGTTCAATATTACTATTAACAGATTTATCTTTTTTAGAAATTTCAAGAATAATTTCTTTATGTATTTCTTTTATTTTCTTAATTGCCAACCCTCTACTAAATACAGGGGAATTTATTTGTTCAGCAATAATATATTGTACATTTGAACTAACTAAATCTTGATAATACTCATGATCAACATCTGGAGGTGTCAGAATAGAAGCCCATACGTTTCTGTGATCTGTTAAATGTAGCTGATTTTGAATATTATCATCTGACGTACGAAAGTTTCCGCCAAAATATAATACCGCCGCTCAAGTATTGAAATACCTGTGCGGCGGCATCCTCATCTGAAACTGGTTGCTATATTTCCTTCACAACCTTAGTGAAAACCAGATGAGTAAAAATATCATCAACTTGCTTAGCAATTTCTTTTGAATCCACAAATGTACCAAGCTCAATATTCCCTTCTTGCCCATGATAGGATAAGTTTGCAGATGTAATTAGTGTGAGTTGCTCATCAACTGAAATCACCTTTGCGTGTAAAGCGGCCATTGAATCATTACTTCCCTTGAAATTGTATATATGCAAAAATCTTCCTTTGTACCGGCAAAGTTTATCTAAGCCTTTTTGGCCCTCGATGTTATTCACAAAGAATTTCACATAAACACCCTTTTGGCTTTTCTCAATAAGGACATCAACAAGGTCAGCAAAGTATCCGGACAGCGAATATCCCGTAATCAAAACACTTCGTTTTGCTCCCCGGATCATCCCTTCAACAGTGTTCTTTGTTGATTTTGCTCTTACAGAAAAAGATGGAGGTACCGTAGTTACTAATGAAGCAGTTACAGCCTTTTCTTCGGCAGAGGCAGCTGTAACTAATTGATATATCTCTTCTGCTTGTTTCTGAGACAAAGAAGAGTATCGTTTCATTATTTGCGGAATAGATTGTTTTGTATTCGCGATTCTGTCCGCTTCAATTTGACCAAGTAAAATATCTAAATTCACATTTCCAGTTGACATAGCTCACACACCAACTTTCTGAAATACGCCTCTTGTTCACGATTTGCAATCGGAACTAACAGGCCACGATCAAGCATACGGTTTCCGTTTTCACAAGCAGTTTCTGAAATCATGCAACAAGAATGACAAGATGCTCCATTTAGGTTATTCCCTGCTGGAGTATTACTCATACATTCTGGGTCATTGGTACAAAGAAGCGCCTCTTGAAAAGCATCTTTCATCAACGGAACTAATTTCCCAATGTTACCAAGCTCTACTAAGCCTCCTAATGAGCCTTCCTTATCTGCGCTTCCTGTATACAGAAGAATACCAGTCATTTTTTCACTAAAGTAGATTCTTTCTCGTATTGCCGAAGATGAATATCCAGATGCCATCGACATTTGCTTAATTAACAAATGTGCGAAAGTATGCATTAACACATAGGTTGCATTTCTCTTTACATTTAATGTCCAACCTTTAGCATTGCAGAACTCCTCATAGTACTCTTCATATCTCTGGGAAAGTGCCTTTACTGACGGAATACCAAGCCACTTCTCTAATGTCTCTTTATTAAACTCGATGAAAACACCTTCACCATTGACCTCAGCCGCTGGCAACCATTTTTCACTATTTCCTTTATTAAGATAAACGACATTAGCCTGGACGTCTGCATCCGGATCAGGTGCATCTACTCGAGTAAATCCAAGCAATACTTTCACTTCACGAAGACGAGTGATTCTGATAACCCTACTAAAATAGTGTTTCAGATATGCTGGCAAACTGTCCTCCTCTGCTTTGAAGTGTTTTTTATTAGAAGCATAAGCAGGATCATTATGATGAGTGATAGCATCATACTCCATCTGCTTAATTTCTTTGAACTCTGTTATATTACTCAATCTACGAGTTAGGGCTTCATCAAACTCCGCGCGAGTAAAATTTTCAGCAAAATACTTTTTATATGCGAAAGTTACACCATCATCTCCCATTGCATCCTTCAAAAGTTCAATATCATGAAGATGTTCATCGACTAAATTGTATAAAGGATTAACCCACGGCGGAATAGAAATAGCACTCCTGCTTACAGAGAAATAGACATTTGATGCACCTCTCTGTGATGGTATTACTTTTTTATCGCATCTTTCATTTCTTGATCTCGGACGGAAAGGATGATGACCTGAACAGCGCAATTCGCTAAAGTTATCTTCTTGCGTAGCTCCGCTCATGCTTCTTTTCGCACCACACAGTTCACACTTGACCCACATATCCGCAAGTGTCGAAGTATTTCCTTTCGAGTACATTTTTAACTTTCCTTTGCAGTTGGTCGTGCCGCGATGAACCCACCAACTCCACGGAAAATCATCCATGTGTCCATTTTCGCAAATAGTAATAAATCGAGACGGATATGCAGGCTTCTGGCAATCCGGGCAAGTAACTCCAAACCTCAAATACCTTTCCAAATCAAAGTTGTCCCGTGCGTCGAAAAGCCGACCACACTTCAATTTTGAACACACATGAATGGAAGGGAAAGAAATTACCGGCACATCACCAGAATATGAAGTTCGAGGCATATAAAAGCAGTCAACGTCAAGATAAGAAGCCAACCTTCCATCTATAATTTTCTTACCCTTTTCTTTCCAATAGTTAATATCAAGTACCGTTACCGAATCCTTAACAGCATCAACAATCGCACCTGGGCCGAATGTTGTAATAATTTGGTTAGGGCGCAATTCACCCAATTTATTGTTATCGTATCCTGCCATCTTACTCCTCCGTGTAATAGAACATATTTGCCACGTTTTCCACTTCACGCATAGAGCTTAGTGTAGCCTTCTCAGTATCCTTACATGACTGTCCATAATAATTCATAAGGCGGTTATATTTATCAGTTCCATAAACATAGTACCGCAAAGATTTGCCTTGTGCTGCCAGCATCTTCCACCAATCAATAAACTGGTCAATTTCACTCTCTGCATCCAGTCTTACTTCTGGTTTAACTATATTAAGCCGGTCAAGAATTAAAGTCTTTATCTCGGACATTTGTATATCGGAAAGAGCAGCAATATCAGCAGCACCCTCATTAGATGCCATTTCCGGATATTTTAACCGAATTGCAGAAATTATTAGAGCGTGCATTACGCGGTCTCTTGCTCTTGCAGAGAACGGAGTTGCTGTTGTACCTTCAACAAACCTATATAGCTGCGAATGATAGCCAGTAAAATTCTCATAATGCGACAAATCGCGAGGACGATATGGGTTATAAAGCGTAAAGACTAGTCCTGGGAAAGCGCGACCAATTCGGCTTGTTGCTTGAATATACTCAGAATTTTGCTTTGGTTGTCCAGTTACGACCATTAGCCCAAGACGGTCAACATCCATACCGACCGCTATCATATTGGTCGCAACGGCTGTATCGAGACAATCCTTTGAATCACAGGTAGCCTCCAACTGTCTTAATTTATTCGGAATCTCGTAGGAGGACATTCTGGAAGTTATCTCAACCTTCTTGTTGAGATAACGAACCTTATCCATATTGTATTTCGTTTTAATTCGATAGATTCGCTTCGGAATGTCATCTTGTAACAAACGTACTGCACCGCCAAGTTCTCGAATACTGTTGTAATATCCTACCAAGGAATAGTACGGATCAATCACATCCTTGTATTCATCCTGCTGTGCAAGTTGATAAGAAGTCTGAAGGATAATTGCATACATTCTTAACAGTGTAGTCTTTACGGATTGACCTGGTGCGCAAACTCCTACATACTTTCGGAACGGGTCATTTTTAGTGGATATTTCATTGATGAAGAAACTGTCACCGATTTCAAAACCGTTAGGAGGAAACTGTGCAGTTGATTTTCGTGCATAAAGGCACCTTGTCTGCTCAGATGCGTTTTTAATAGTAGCAGTTGAAACCACATACTTCGGCTTAATCTTCTTATCGCCATAAGTACACATATCCTCAATAATAGTTTCGTATGCACCATAAACCGTTCCAAGAGGCCCAGTGATCAAATGAAGCTCATCTTGAATGATTAGCTCAGGCGGAAGAAACGGTCGAATCGGAGTTAATGTTGAAGTGGGAAGCTCTTTCGTCTTATTGTGTCGTTTATGTTCTTCACCAATGGCAACATACCCATCACGGCTGCAAACCCTATCAACTCTTCCAAACAGCGCATTTGTCTTAACATCCCAAGGAAGGCGGGCAAATTTATCAACGGTAGACAAGATAATAGTCGGACATTTCGCATAGATTTCCTCATCAACAAGATACACTGGAATCTGAATGCGATCCTGTTTGTACTTATAGAACATACAATTTCTATCTGCGCAATAAATAGCAACAGATTTTCTGTCAGGGTCAATATAAAACTCATCTTCCGTAAGAGGTTTTCCGCAAAACGGGCAAGTCAACAGCTGCTTATAAAGCAGATTGCGTTTTCTTTTTGCTTCGCCCGGGTTATCAGCTTTTTCTACCAGTTCAGCAAATTTATTAGGTGTTACACCGCCACCTACCCAGAAACCAATACTAATAGGTTCCTTTCCATACTTAGGATATTTTTTTTGACGAATAAGTTCAGCGGCAACAACCATTTTCGTAATTCGATCTCTCTGTTGTGTTGTCAAAAGACGCAGCGTATAGCGGAGCATTACGGCAACTCCACCATCAGCGTTATACTCAGATACTTCAGAGGCGCGTAATCTTCGATTAGCAATTACAAACGCCATCAAGCCCAAATATGCTTCAGTTTTACCACCACCGGTTGGGAAATACAGCAGATCAACTACCTCCCGGTCTTTATGTTCTGGATTAACAATTCCACTCAAATTCATTAGTATGAACGCAATCTGGAATGGTCTCCAGCCAAAATCCGTATCAGGGTTTCTTGGGTCTACAAAATCTCTAAAGTTACATTCTATTCCAGCACCATACTTTTTAGAATAGCTCATGATATTTCTCTGAAGTAACATGGAACGGTTCATAAAACAAAATGCATCAAGAGCAAATTCATCATTTGTAATCAATGCAATGCCTTCACGGATTCTATCCAACGCTTCACTACAATGCGAAATTACTTTATCGCCGATTTTATCTTTGAAATCAGCATTGGACATTTTATCATCCGAAATTAGTTTTTCCTGAATCCATTTTCCATAAGAATCAGCTAAGACATTTAATCTCTCAAAGATACCTGCCTTGTTTTTTGGTTTGGACATGAATCGCATTGAGAAAAAGAACTTATCGAAACCCTTCAAGGCGGCACTTACGCCAGGAAACTCATATTCTGGGATAAAATCCGATTTCACCCAAGAGGTTCTTCCTTCTACTGCATCATCCCATGTTACTGCACAGTTTCTGCCACGGCCTAAAATGGGGCGCTGTTCAAAATAGAACTCATCTTCTGCAAGTACATCCCGGCAAATATTTTCCGCAAAAAATACTCTATCTCCATTTTCCGAGTATGCTTTAAGTTCAACTTGGAACATCATTGATTCAACTTCGTTTCCGGAATTTTTTCGCCTATTCATGACATACGCAGTTACCAAGGAATATCCCGTTTTCAAAGGAACCCTAGAAATATGGACGATGATATTGGAATCTTCCTGAAGGCGAATTTCTGTGTTTTTTTCAAACGAATTGAAATCAACAACGATTGTGGATACCATTGGCTGTCGGGTATAACTGGCATGGTTATACTCCTTGCCATCTTTTCCTATTCTCTTTTCAACCGAACGAACATATTCTCCCCATTTGACATCAATGTTGATTGATTTCGTTTGTGAATCAACGTAGAAACTTATACCAATTGACGTCGGCAACTTGAAATTAGTAGTCATTATTGGTTCATTATCATCATCCACACCTGCAGTATAATCCTCAGACTCACCATACGCAATATCACCCTCCACCTCTTGCTCTAAAGTGGTGGAAGATTCTCTTTCTTCGGTCTGGGAAGCAAGCATTCCAATAATATATGAGCTTTTGGGATTTTCACCCAATATCTCATTCTCGGACTGAGGCCCCATCAAATCAGTTCTAAGTGCGTTGATAATCTCTTGCCGCACTTCTGAATACTTAAATCTATCCGGCATAGTTTATCCCTCCTCGATCTTATGAGCTGTACCTAAAGTGTACTTGCAGGTGTTACCAAGCTTAATGTTGTCATCAGAAATCAAACGATACTCCCAAATTTTATGGTCTGGGTCAACCGTAGATGCAAAGTGGCACCATTTGATTCCTTCGCGAGCTTTCGCAACAACATCATCTGCCGTCACTTCGTTAGAAGCCTTTACCTCTACCATAAATTTACCGCTCGTCGTTTCTACTAAGAAATCAGGATTGTACTGTTGACCAGCTTGCCAGAAAAGCCCCAACTGATTCAGTGGTGGTTTAATCCAGCGGATTACATCTGGATCTTCTTCAAGAATGATAGAAAACAAGCGTTCGGTGTCGCTATCAAAAGAATTTTCGGTATAGTAGGCTTTTTTGTAACCTGTGAACAAGTATTTCTTTATGTTCGACTTATCTGTAAACGGCTTGTCAAAATGAACACGACCATCCTTTTTAACATTCTTGACAAACTTGCGGAACAGAATCAAGTCTTTCTGAACAATATGGATGTCCTCCGTCTTGCGTTCAGTATGTTCAAAAATCTGTTTTCTAATATCAGATACAATCAAAGACGCATAACGACGAACGATTTTCCGTTTATCCTCTTCATCACCTTCAATCTGAGCAAGATACTGCTCTACCACATCAATGATAAAATCCGCATCTTCATAGGACAGTTCGCTAATCGAGTCAAGAAGCATACAAGCCAGTGTATTCAGAGCATCATCAATCTCCAGAATCTGCGCGTCAACGGCAGTCAGAAGCTGCTGATTTATAGCATCAAATCTTTCAATTTTTGCCATAGCAACCTCAAAATCCGGTATTGTTCTCTTGACTTCAAACCGCTTGAATTTCACTTCAGATGTCGTCTGAACCAAGATTTTCGGAACAGAGATTGCTTTGCCAGAGTATTCTTTGATTTTCTGAATAAACTCATCCTTTGAAAGTGACTTCTTTCCTTTACTGGTGGTTGAGGTTGTCTCCGTTGCCTCCAATGTTTCCGGTGTTCCGTCATTCTTCTTATCAGGTTCACCAGTCCCCACATCGAAAAGCAGATCCAATGTCATCTGCACATTTCCGGAAGAATCTACTTCTTTCTTCTTCGTAGCTCCAAAAGCCTTCAGATAAGCTGCATACAGGTCCTGCTGTGTTTGGGTATTGGTGCTGATTTCGGCAAATGATTTTACACCTGTATCGGTTACAGCAAAATCAAAAATATTAAGCTGGCCTTCATCAACAGGACTGCTGATATCTACGGTGTCCGAAGGTTCAACCACAGTTTTGTTCAAATCACGATATTTGAAAATATCACTGTTTTTTATTTCATCAACCAACTCGCGGTAATGATCATGGGCAACAATATCCAAGGTATCAATATCCTCATTACTGGTAGCCTGTCCAAAAGGTAGACGAAGTCCTCTACCAATAGTTTGCATTGCCAAGATGTCACTCTTTGCCGCATTCAAAGGAATGATGGTAAATAGGTTGTTGACATCCCAACCTTCTTTCAGCTTATAGACATGAAGGACAATCTCGACAGGATTTTGTGCGTTTTCAATCGAAAGCAGCAGTCGAATATTTTCCTCTGATTCATCACCTTTCATATTGGAATGAATCTCGATTACTTTCCCCTTATATTTGCCTTTCAAGAAGTTATCACTATCAATCAAAGCTCGGACTTCTTTAGCATGGTTTGTGTCGCGGCAAGCAATCAAAACGATGGGTTTTACATACGGTAATGCATTATCATCACAGAACTGGCGAATGACACCTTTACGATGTTCGTGAAGCATCAATCCATCACGGATTTTCATCTCCTCGATGTCCTCAGCGCTATAACCCGCCATGTTCGATCTTCCCATCACCACAGGTGTTTTCAGATAACCCTCTACGGCTCCTCTGGCAAGATCATAAGCGTAGATTACATTATTGGTAGACTTAGGTGTTGCAGTATACTCCAAACCAAGCACAGGCTTCAAGAAATTTATTGCCTTCATAGAAGCAGGCGCATAGTAACGGTGTGCTTCATCCATGCAAATTACTAGGTCGTCAAAGCTGGACAACACCTCAGCAAATGACATACCAAGAGTTTCCTTGAATTTATGGAAATTAAACTGAGAGTCCGTCTTACTATTGAAAATCTTTCCGATGTTAAAGATGAACAGCTCAATCTCAGAGCCTTTTTCAAACTGAAGACTCATCTGCTCATATCTAACAGGATAAGAATCATAATTCTCACCATCATAAACCTTTGGACGCCCCATCTCCGCCTCTAATCCCTTAAAGATATACTTCGGGTGATTGGGGTTCGATTCTTTCCGCAGTTTTTCATAGATTGTATTTCCTGGTGCCAGAATGAAGAAGTGACGATACCCCTTAGTCTTATAGAGATAATACATACAGGCTCCCATCAGACGAGTCTTACCAATGCCCGTTGCCATAGCATAACAGAAAGATGGAAAATCGAACTTATTATCAACCTTGATTTTGCACTGTTTCTCACAATATTCCGTTGCCACAGCTTCAATAGCTGCCTTGCTATTCTTTTTATAATCACAGTGAGTACTGATTGCATCCAGATAGGAAAGTGCTTCCTGCTGGGGTTTGCGCAGACTCATGGCGTATCCAATTTTTGTTACAATATCAGCCATTTATTGCACCTCATTTTCAAATGTACACTTGTCCAGTAAATCTTTCGGAATACGCTTTACCTCAATGTTATCCGGTAATCTCAATTCAGACTGCACCTTTGTACCATATATCAACAGCGACTGATTCTCACCGAGGGTCGTTGCGATAGAGCGAATATATTCACCGTTCACAAACTCCTTCGTAATATGAATGAACCGTTTCTCTGACGAATGTCCGTGATACACACCGTCCGGTTTATATTTGAATCCTTCAATCTTACAAATAGCTTCACAAAGCATCTCAAATGTGTAATCTGGGTTAATCTGATAAATCGGTAAACGCTGACTTTTAACCAACAAGCTTGGAGCAAGTTCGTAAAAATGATAACCACCACCACCTTGCCAGTTCACATTTTTTGAAATACCCGTCTTATCACCGTTGATTACATTGTCAATTCTTGTTTTGCATAGTGTATAAGCGTGGTCTCCAAGCTCAACTCCAATCCACTTGCGGCTCATTTTATGTGCGGTAGCAATCGTTGAACCACTTCCTAAGAATGAATCTAATATCCAGTCTCCTTCGTTGGAAAAATACCTTATAATCATTTCGATAAGTGCTTCGGGTTTCTTACCGCTACGAAATTCGACTCCACCCTCATGTCTACAGTTACCAAAATTGCCAGCCATGTCATAGAATCCATTTATCGGTTTCTTTCTTTTAACTTCTTCACTTTCAAGTTTCTCAACGGGAACACCTTGATAATACTTACCCTTAGTTGCTCCTGCTCTTTTGGGACCTGTAAAATAGCGATAATCATATCGGTCGTCTCCTATTCCATAGATTTTATACATGACACCATATCCATCCGTATTATAACGTCCGGTAAGGTAATCTCTAAAGAAACGTCCTGAAGAATTACCATCTAAGATAGTGCCGGTTGCCCATATTTCCTTTAAGCCATACTCATCGCCAACAGCCTTTTTCACTATTTTGTACTCATCAGAATTGAATACAATAGCCTTTTTCCCGCCAATCACTTCTTCATGTCCTTTTCCAGTTTCTTTAATTTCATAGATAAACTTTTCAAATCCAACTTCGTCATAATCAAAGTTTGGAACAGCGCCATAGCATTTTCTATAGACAAGAATTTGTTCAATTTCCTTATGAAAATCCATATCAGATTTCAATGTTTTATCGGGATAACGCACACGAATATAAAGCGTAGTCAAATAGTTATTGCGTCCAAAAATCTCATCAAGTAAAACCTTGATGTAATGGCTTTCAGAATCATCAATTTGACAGCACAAGAAACCATCATCTGACATCAACTCTCTTAAAAGAATCAATCGCTGTCTCATCAGTGAAAGCCAGATGCTATGTTCCAAATTATCATCATAATGTTCAAATGCACTTCCCGTATTATAGGGCGGATCTATATAGATACACTTTATCCTCCCAACAAAATCCTGTTGAAGTGCTTGCAACGCAATTAAATTATCTCCATGGATCAGCATATTTTCACTTCGAGGGTCTCCATATGATTTCTCTCGATCCTCCATCAAAATACGAGGCTCGATTACTTTATCATCATATTTCCCGACCCAGGTCAGTTCCAGTTTTCCCTTGTATTCCATTCCTGTGTTTCCTTATCTGTTAGAACTTTAGCACGACATTGACAAGCAAAATCGGCTGTATATCAAATTGCTGGTTAAACTCAGCAATTTCCCTTTCGGCCTCTTCCTGGATGGAAGCGACTTGCTGATGGAATGCTGTTTGAACCTTCTGAAGTTGTTTCTTCTTTTCATCAACTTTTTTGCGAATATCAACCTTCTCCAAAAAAAACTTTGCAGCGGTTGCTTCGGCAGACAACTCATCAATTTCTGCATTCATCTCCGCAATCTGGATATTCAACTGTTCTCTTTGAATGTCAGCCCAGTTTTCCACCTTGCGTTTGTTATAGTCCATCACCGGCTTAGATGCTGCCTGATACTTAGATAACATTTCTTGAACCAGTGTGTCATAAATGTTCCTGTATGAATCCATCTCTTCGTTAGTAGGTTTGAAGTATCTTACATCATCGTCGTCCACAGTTTCAAGTGCCTGAACAATATCATCTTCCGTAAAGTCGATATATCGTCCTTGGTCATCGCAAAGAAGGAGAACTGGGAAAAGCATCTCATTGTTAGACTTACAAAATGCACCTACAAACAAAGTCCCATGTGAACCGAAAGTTTTTTCACCCCAGTTATCAATTTTCCAGTAGCTCAGGTTTCCTTCCACATCAGGTTCTCCCACCTGAGACCAAAAATCGACTTGTTGTAAATACCGATCAATATCGTTCTTTGTCTTTTCCAAAGCCGCGCCCTTCGCTTCATCGCTTTCTGTCATCAAAATAGAACGGAGTTGAACAGCTTTCTTGTTGCGCTTTGCATCAAGCTGTCTATCCAATCTATCAAATGCTTTTTTGAATTCTGCCCTTGTTCCACAATGCTGATAAATATCAAGAATTGTTTTTTCAAAACTTGTTCCCGATTCTAATGCACCAAGAGCAATATCGGAGGTTCCAAATACGCCATCAAACAGTTCAAACTTTTTGGACAGAATTTCGTAAACACGGCGATCTGCTTCGTTGCCTGTGTTCAACAGGTTGATAGCTACAACATCATATTTTTGCCCATAACGATGGCAACGACCAATTCTTTGCTCAATTTTCTGCGGGTTCCAAGGGAGGTCGTAGTTTATAACAGTATTGCAAAACTGTAAGTTCAAACCTTCCGAACCGGCATCTGTTACGATAAGAATTTTGGAGTGTTCTTTGAAGTAATCGACAATGGCGTGTTTATAGTCAACACTACGGCCATAGTTCGTCTTACCAAAATTTTTTACCTGCCATGCACGGTATATTTCTTTTGTCATATCGTCATTAAAGTCGCCATTAAACAAAAGAATATCATCTTCCTCGAATCCGTCTTTGCGCAACTCAGCGGCAATGTACTTTTGAGTTCGCTTTGATTCCGTGAATACAACAACCTTTTGAGGAATATTCTGCTTTCCTTGATATTCAAAAGCCGTATGAATCGCAGTTTTCAAAGCTTTAATCTTTGCGTTGCTTTGAATACGGCTTGCTATCTCGATGATTGCATCAACCTCGTCCATTTCCGCCTGGATCTGCTGTTTCTGAAACAGCGTGTCCTCATCATCAATTTCCTCAAAAGCGGATTCGTCAATCTCATCCTCTACAAAATCCCAGAATAGAGCAAACCCATCTTGGGCATTTGCTGACTTTGTACCCTCATATAACTTCTGAAGTCTGTTCTTTAACACCTCAAAAGTTTCAATCAGAGCATAGCTCGATGAGGCAAGCAACTTACGGATAACCAACACTATAAGTCCCTTATTTGCGTCAGGAATCGAATATAGCACATCCCTTTTCAGGAAGTTATTCACCCTCATGTATAGTTCAACTTCATCAGGAGAAAGTGCGAAGTCAATCGTTCTACATTCCCTCTTTTTGAAGTCCATATATTTTTCAACATCCCGTCGAAGTGTTCGGTATAGAACCGGGATAAGTTCTCTTTTTAATTCTGTATAATCTTGCCCCTCAATAAATCTTTTGTTAAAGACCTTCTCGCTCCCAAAAATCCGAGGATCAATGAACGAAATCAGTCCATGAAGATCAGAGAGCGAGTTCTGCAACGGCGTAGCTGTAAGTAATATTTTGGGAATGCCTTTTGAAAGCTCATAC
>ERZ773037.1339-NODE-1339-length-12884-cov-12.201497_pt1 | contig 12884 bp, 11 predicted proteins | sample MGYA00511466_ERZ773037 | MGnify/ENA primary metagenome ERZ773037 (study PRJEB29015, sample SAMEA2738146) | human oral metagenome | biome: human oral; feature: human-associated habitat; material: saliva | place: China | collected 2202 ... | reverse complement strand
GAGAGGAATTCTTTCACGAAAAGTTTGTTGATCACATGAAATACTTCACATCGATAGATGAAGGAGAGCCATCGGAAAAGGGACTTCTATACGGATTACCTATAATCGGTGGATTCTTCCGTGACTATCAATATGTACGCGGTGCTGCTTTTTCGTTTGTAATAGAAAGACATCCCGAGATGGATAGATACCGCACCCCTTGGTCTGAAGTGCTCCCTTCGTGGCTTCCTGCTCCTAGTAATGACTTGATAGAAGAGAATTACTCTGCAGGCATATTCATTGGTCCTGATCACGTAAAAGAGCTGCTAAGAGATATAGAAAGTGATGATGGAGTCCGTAGCATCCTTACAGAATCATTCGGACCGGACAACCTCGGGGTATTCCAGTTCGCTTTACAAGATGCGGCAAATACAGATAGTGGTCTTATCGAGGCAACTGAGGTAATGGAGGTTCAACCATTTGACTTAAATAAATCGACTTGCTATTCGGATATTAGATTCTGCGATCCTCGAGGAGCTCTTATATACCGTGAGGTGGCTTTAGCACAGGTTAGGGAAGCTACTGGTATGAGCGATGATGAAATAGCTGAGAATGTCGTGTATAAGAAGACAGAACACGAGATACCAGAAGAGAATGCTTCTAAGCCAGAGAAGAAGAAGGGGCTTCTATCAAAATTGTTCGGGAAGAAATAAAAATTTTAATAATATATAGGCATCTCTACAGTTTAATCGATTTGTATTTAATAAATAAGGAGGAAATAGGCATGAAGATTAATAGAAATAGGAAAATAGTAATTGCTATTTTATTGATTGTGTCAATACTTGTAGCTGCTTGTGGTTGTAGAAAAGACTACAGTAATAAGTACAATACGAATAATAAATTTGACTTATTGAAAAAGTTAGATGGCGTAGAATTTACATTTACAAGTGGAGCTGGTGGGTGGCGTACTATACTGAGGTTTAACAAAGATGGAACTTTTAATGGGGAATATACTGACTCTAATATTGGAGAAACAGGATCAAATTATCCAAAAGGTACGATATATAAATGTACTTTTACTGGTAATGTGAAATCAATAAAAAAAGTTGGGGAATTTGAATACAAGTTAATAGTAAAAGATAATCTTAAATTGGAAAAACAAATAGATCAAAGTGAAATAAAAGACGGTATTAGGTATATTTATAGTGAGCCTTACGGTCTTGAGAATATTAAAGGTGGCAGTACATTAAGTATAATTGCACCAGGCTATGACTGTAAACAATTAAATGATGAGGAGCGAAGTTGGATCAATAGTATCTCGTATGTTGATAAGAATGAATTAAAGAATATGCCTTCTTATGCAATTATAAATAAAGAGACTGATTATATGTTTTGTTCAGAATTTACAGGTATGAAGAAGAATTCTAGAGAATCTCTTAATAAAGATAAGAGCAGTTTGAAATATATAAAGCCAGCAGTTTTAGCATATTCCGACTTGGATTCTGGTATATATAAACAAATTTCTTTTAGTGATAATATGCTAGATTTAGGCAAATATGCAGTTTTAACAAAAGAGAGTGACCCAGACAAAGGAAGAACAAAAAGTATAGTGGTAAGCTACTCCGATTTGCCACAAGGAACCAATAGAGATACAGAAGTAATTGAATCAGGGAAATATGATGGTTATCAAAACGAAGGTATTAGTGTGATTGAGGCTGTAGAAGTAAAAAAATATTCATCAATCGATGAATTGATGAAGTACTACAAAGGATTTGTGGTGGGAGATATGGCTGAATATTATATAAAAGCTAGATTCGCTGAGGGAAAGAATGAATTATATCGATTAGATTATACTAAAGCATATACACAAGAAGAGTATGATTTTGATTCTGTTAAATTTGTAGAAGAAACTGATATGGCTAATACTATTAGTATTAGCTGTATCCGACAATATGGCGATTTAAAGGTTAAGAATTTAATGTATTTCACCTTTGCAAAATATGATGGTAAATGGAAGATTGTTTCTTCGTCGTCTGATCACGAATATAATTAATTTGAGACGGTGAGAGGAAATCTTCATATTAAGAAAGTAATACTATGAGGTTAATTGTAAAATGAATTTGAACAACTGAACATAGAAAGACCTACGATGGATCTTTTGGTAGAATTGAATCACCACAAAACAAAATCTATCAAAGGAGTCCAACATGGGTCATATAATTCTACTACTATTAACACTGATCGGAAAAGAGGAAAACACTTAAATTTTGAAGATAGATGCAGCACCAAGGCGTTTCACAAACTGAAATATTCTATGCTCAGACACATGATCTGATTCCCAGCGAAGACAGTATCTGTACAAAGACTTTCTAAGTCCTTACCATCGTCGAAAAGGTCACAGACTTCTATATTGCGATGAAGATTCCTGGTGAAGATCCTTTATCCGTTATGACGGCAATGGAAGTCCTGAGAGAGGAGTATGAAGAAAAATTTTCCACTGTGTTCAAGACCATTACAGCTGATAACGGAACAGAATTCTCCGAGCTCAGCAACCTTGAAAAGTATGGGAGCCTTGTGTATTTTACACATCCTTACTCACCTTGGGAATGACCTCAAAATGAAAGGTATAACCGCATTTTCAGACGCTTTGTACCTAAGGGAAGATCTATTGATAGATATACTGCCAAGCAGATTCTCGAATATGCTGACAGCATGAACTATCTTCCTCGGAAGATAGTTGGGTATATGACACCGGAAGAACTGTTTGAAGCTTTTCTCAATCAATTGTATTCGGTTATCAATGTTTAAAATGTCAGTTGGTGTTCAATTTGCAATTGCAATTTATGAATAATTATTTATATAAAATTACGCGTAACGAAAAGGGTGAATTTAAAATGATTTATCAAGGGAAAAAGCAGGGGCATGGATTTAAAACCTATGTTGTGGAGAGTCTAAACGATTATATAACTTTGATTTCTCAAATATATAATGATGATGAGGTGTTTTGGTATCGTGGACAAAGTAATGCAGAATATAGGCTTGTGCCTTCTGGATTAAGAGAAATGTATGCAATTGAAGATGCAAGAGGCTATGAATTTGAAACGCCTATTCCTGATCATCCATGTAGTGGTTCTAATAATACAGTAGCATTTCTTCCAATCGAAAAGATGGTTAATGAGTTTGCTGCAAAGGCAAAGGCTCATGTGGAATATACAGTAAATAATATGGTTGAATGGGAATGTATTGCTCAACATTACGGACTTCCGACTAGAATGCTTGATTGGTCTACAAATGCATTGGATGCTTTATACTTTGCTGTATGCGATTGTAAAATAGGAGAAAGTAATACTGACTACGAAGATTTTCTAGATAGTGGATTTGGAGAATGTGGAGGAGCCGTATTTGTAATTAATCCAATAAATATAAATAAGGAAATAATTCCATTTAAGGGTGGTATAGAGCCATTTATTTTGGATGTTAATGAATATGCTAAGGAAATACAGGAATATCTAAATAACATGCGTCCACCTATTTGTATAAATGGTATTAATAAGGAAAAGAGAATATGTAGACAGTCAGGTAATTTTACAACAACAGGAATCTTGACTTGGCCACTTGATTATTATCAGGTAATACAGGATCAAATGATAAAAATTCTCATTCCGTATGCATATTTTGAAGATATGAGAAGGCAATTGAAATCTATAGGCATTACACACGAAACTATATATGTAAATGAAGATTTAAAAGATGAAATCACAAAAAATATTGCAGCTGAAGCTAAAGAGAAATTCTATAAGGATTTATTTGGGGAATAGCGTTGTAGGATGCAATATCTTTCTGGGACGCATTAAAGTGGGAAGCTGAGGGATATTTACAAGAATGCTATGTAGCAGTAGAAATTGAAGGAGATTAGGCATACGATATTACTGAAAAAGAGTAGTCTGTTGTTTTGATGGGCAAGGAGAGTTGACAGGGAAATAACTCCTAGTTTGTATAACTTAATAATAAATTGTTTTTATGACACTTACTTAATGGTAGGTGCCTTTTTTATGCTCGTTTTTAGGAGAGGAGGGATGAAAGTGGCAAATAGAATAAATGGAATTACTGTTGAAATTTGTGGGGATAAAACAGACCTTGACAAAGCCTTAAAAGGTGTGAACACTACTATAAAAAATATGCAGTCACAGCTTCGAGATATAAATAGACTATTAAAACTTGATCCTTCCAATGCCAAGCTACTTGCCCCAAAACAGCAGTTACTACAAAAGGAAATCGCTGAGACAAGTATTAAGCTAGATACCTTAAAGGAGGCAGATAAACAAGCAAAAGTACAGCTTGAAAATATAGAACTAGGTCAAGATAAATATAATGCACTGCAAAGGGAAATTATTGAAACGGAAAACAATCTAAAGACTCTTCAAGAAGAAGCAAAAAGCACCTTCAGCCTTATCAGCTTCTATGAAAGAAGCTGACGATAAAATTAAAGAAGTTGGAGATAAGACTACTGAATTTGGTAAAGGTCTATCCACTATTGTAACAGTACCTATCGTAGTGATAGGTGTAGCATCTTTATCTGCCTTTAATGAAGTGGATAAAGGAATGGATATTATTACGCAAAAGACAGGAGCATCTAATAGGGCTTTAAAAGAAATGCAAGATAGCATAATAAATCTTGCTACGTCCATTCTAACAGACTTTGAAACAGCAGGTGCAGCTATCGGAGAGGTAAAGACTAGATTGGGACTTACAGGTCAAAAGTTAGAAGAATTACCTAGTAAGTTCATCAATTTTGCGCAGCTAAATAATATAGATGCATCTACTGCTATTGACAATACTCAGAAAGTTATATCAGCTTTTGAGCTAAAAGCTGAAGATACCGGAGCCTAACTCGACACCATGAATGCTATGGGCAGATAACTGGAATCAGCATGGATACCCTTGCAAAGAGTATGGTGACAAATTCTACTGCACTTCAGCAAATAGGATTTTCTGCATCAGATGTGGCAAACTTTCTAGGAAATGTTGAAATGTCAGGTTCCGATATATCGCAGGCAATGACTGGATTAACAAAGCTCCTATCCAATACAACTGCAAAAGGATAGTCTATGAAAGAGTTTTTAAAAGATATACAAGTAACAAAGGGGATTTAAAATTTTGTACTTATAAAAAACAATATAATATTATTATAATGTGATATATTTTAATAAGAAAATTAATGTGAGAAAATAGTGTGATAGCGATTTATAAAAGAAGGGATATTAAGTTGAGCCATTATAATAGACTAAGTATAAATGTATTGATAGAGTTTTCGATTAATATATATTATGAGGGTAAGCACTTTTTGAGTGCTGTTTTTTTGTATACGTTTATTTAAAGTTTATTTTTGTCACCTAAACCAAAAGGAGGAGTTTATATGAAGAAGGAACAAGTCAAGAAAATTGGTATTGCAGCAGCATTATCAACGTCGATGCTCACTACTACAGCACCAGCAGTGGTATTTGCAGATGGCGTACCTAATGCAGGAACTACTGCTGGCGTACCAAGCGGAGTAGCTACAGTTAATGCTAATCACGTAAAACCTGAAAACAAGGTTCAGGCAAAAGAAAACCTCAATAAAGCAGAACGTGAAATGAAAGCTGCAAAAGAGGCTATGGATAATGCTAAGGCAATCCATTCGGAAAATAGTGCTGAGTATGAAGCAGCGAAGAAAGCATACGATAAATCAGTTTCAGCCTATAACGAAGCAAAAGAAACTGCAGACAATTTATTTGCTAATGTTGTAGCAGACAAGAAAAAAGTTGTTAAAGAGGCTGCTCAGACTGAAGTTAATGCTAAAACTAAACTCGAAGCAGCAAAGAAAACTCAGACAGAGAAGCAAGAAGCATATAATAAGGCAGTAAGTGATAAAACTGCTGCTGAAGATGCTTTAAATGAAGCAAAAGCAAAACACCCTAATGCAGAAGAAACACTTGCACAAGATAAGACAGATGTTGAAACATCAAAGACTGAACAGAAAAAGGCTAATGAAAAGTTAGCAGAGGCAACAAAGAACCTTGAAGCAGCGAAGGCAAATCTGACAGAAGCTACCTCTAAGAAAGAAGGAACAGCAAAGACATTAGCAGATGCAAAGGCTGAGGTTCAGGCTGCTAATGCTAATGTTGCAAGCAAGCAGGCAGAACTTAATGATGCAAAGGCAAAGCTAGCTGCACTGACAGCAGGCTCTCCAGAGTATCAGGCAGCATCTAAGAAGGTAAGTGATGCACAGGAAGCATTAAACAATGCGAATGTAGCTTTAGAAAATGCAAAGAATAACGAAGCAGCAAAGAAAGCAACCTACGAAGCAGCGAATAAAAAGTATACTGAAGCTCTTGCAAGCGTGGCAGAGTATCAGGCATTAAAGACAGAGCTAGAAAAAAAGAAAGAAGCAAAAGATGCAGCTTCTAGAGAGAAAGATACAAAGACTCAGGCGAAAGCAGATGCTGAAAGTGCAGTAAATACTGCGAATGGAGAACTAAATGCGCTTCAGGACAAGGTGAATGAAGCTACACAGAAAGCGGCAGAAGCAGAGAATGATTTAAACAATGCGAATCAGGCACTAGAGACTGCAAAGACTAATTATGAGAAAGCCAAGGCTGATGCAAAGTCAGAACTTGAAGCAGCGAAGCTTGCTCTAAATAATGCTGGAATTGAGTTTCTTAACTCCAAGGCTACATATAGGAAGATGGAGCAGTGGAATCAGAATCTAAAGAACACTAGCGATACGAAGATTCAGAAATTCTTTGAACTTCTAGGAAATCAGCCTTATACAGACGAAAACGATAATACTCAGAAGAATGCTGACGGTAGTATAAAGACTATATGGCAGCAGAGAATTGAGAGTCTATCCTCGCCAGAAGCACTACTGAGGGCTATGGATATGATCGATCAGGCCAACGAAAGAATCGCTAGAAATGATCAGCCATATGGCGCTAAAGCACCAGCAAAGGTTAATGCAGATATGATGCTTTACTCCATGATTTCAAATGCACTTTGCATGAATATGGACGCTCACTCCCTTATGAGGTCAAAAGATGATAATCTTGATGGTCCAGATGCACTATCCGAGTGTCAGGCGTTTGGTTACCCTAGTGTAGAGGAGGCAGTTAAGGCTTGGTACGAAGGAGAGAAGGCTAAATATGATGCTGGAAATAGAGATTTCAGTGAGGTTGGTCATTATCTAATCATCAGAGGTGCTGGCGGCAAAGATGCTGTTGTTGGTGCTTCAATGTCAGAGCTTGGTAATGGCACTATCAACTTCACAGATGACAACGCAAGACTTTACGCAAACAGCATGACTACTGACGAGTTCAGAGCTGGTCTAAGAGCGCAAATAGCTACTAAAAAGAAAGCTATTGACGATGCAGCAGCGAAACTTGAAAAGTTAATCAAAGATGAGATACCAGAGTATAAGGCAGCAAAGGCGGCTGTAGTAGAGAAGCAGGCAGTAAAGGCGGCAGCAGATAAAAAGGTAGCTGAAGCAAAACAAGCAGTAGAAACAAAGAAAGCAGATATAGTAAATCTTAACAAAACATTGACTAATGCGTCTAATGAACTGGATAAGGCGATTGAAAAATATAATAATGCAAATGATGCGTATACTAATGCTCAGAACGTGGTATCAGCTTATGAAGTAGCTCATCCTGATGTAGCTACTAAAGTAGCAGATGCAGAGCAGGCTAGAGATAATGCTAAAGCAGCATATGATGCTGCAAAGGTGAGCCTAGAACAAGCACAGGAAGCAAAGGCAAATCGAGAAGGCAAACTTGCTACAGCGAAGGAAGAGTTTAGGCAGCTAAATGAAGATGCTTCAAAAGCTCAGGATAAAGTAACTGAAGCACAGGCTGAACTTGATAAAGCTAATGATAGAGCTACTAAGGCAGCACAAGCAGAAGTTAATGCGACACAGGCAGATAACGATGCACAGGCAGATGTAGCTGCTAAGACATTAGAGAAGAATAATAAAGAGACAGCAGCTAATCAGGCAGCAATAGATAAGAATAATGCAGATGATGCAGTGACAGCAGCTACAAATAAACTAGCGACAGATGAAGCAGCATTTAAAGAGGTTACTGATGCAAAGGCGGTGGTAGAGGAGAAAGCAGCGACATTAAATGCAGCTCAAACTCTGCTAAATACAGCTAATAATGCTGTTACAGAAGCCACATCAGCACATGACGATGCGGTAGCTAATAAGTCTGCAGCAGAAGTTCTATTGACAAAGGCACAGGCAATAGTACGCACTAACCCTGCTACTTACGCTGATTTCCCAGAATTAGTATCTGCAGAGAATGCATATAAGGCGGCAGAAAATGTAGTAACAGCTAAGCAAACTGTACTTGCTGCTGCACAGGCAACTGCAAATGCTAGTGAGACAGTGCTAGAAAATGCAAAGAGAGATTATGAAAATGCTCTTGTTTCATACAACATGGCAAAGACTGATCTTGAAGAATTTGTTTATACTCTTTCAAGAGGTGCTGACCAAGTGTGGACACTCGGTTCGAATGGACAGGCAACATATAGAGTAACTTGTAGAAATGCTGTAGAGAATGAGAAAATCTTCGACAACTTTACAAAGGTTACTGTTGATGGTGTAGAAGTAGATGCAAGTAGCTATTCATCGGCAAAAGGAAGTTTAATACTTAGCCTGAATAGTGGTTTCCTAAATAAGCTGTCTGCTGGCAACCATAATGTGGCTATTTCATTTGCAGATGGAGAAGTGGTTACAACTAGCTTGAAAGTTGTGCACCCGTCTCAGGTAGCAGGAAATATAAGAACAGGAAGAGTGAATAGCAGAATTAATCGCAATCATCCAAAGACAGGTGATGAAAACAACTTGATGGCTGAAGGTCTAATATTCATGCTTTCTAATCTAGCACTTGTAAAGCTGCTAAGACGCAAAAGAAGCACACGTTAAAAGATACTAAGATGTGGAAGGTGATATATATCACCTTCCCGTTTTCTTAAATTAATGAATTAGAATTGCTATATGTGTGATGTATTATATACAGTTATTTAATTAAAGGAGAAATTAAATTGTTTGAAAACTTTGTAAATCGTTTAAATGAGAAGAAAAAGGTTATTATCCCAAGCGTACTTGTGCTTGTATTAATTATCGGTGGTGTTGTATATGGAGTAAGCCATAATAAGCCTATCGAGAAAAAGTCTGCTAAGAAGGCAGTTCATAAGGTTAAGGAGGAGAATAAGCCAGAAGCTTCTAGCGAATCTGCTGCTGGCGAGTCTGCTACTGAATCTAGCGAGGCAAACAAGCCTGTTGAGAATTCAAAGCCTAGCAAGACTGAAAAGAAGGCAGAGAAAAACTCATCTGCGAAAAGCGGGAGCGTGGCTACTTCTAGCGGAAGCTCATCTAGCACTCAGGCAAGCAAGCCTAAAGAACCTATCTATGCAACTAGAACTGTACAGAAGGCTGTTCAGGTATATGATCCAATGAAGGAGTCTTATATACAGTGTGCTTGTGGATGCAGAAACCCATCTGGAGAACATACGTCTGCTCATTTAAGAAACGGTGAGCCAAGCGGAACAAAAAGAGTGTATGTTGGTGGATATGTTACTAAATACGAAAGTGTAACGGAAAGGTATATCATCGGATATAAGTAGGTGAAAGCATAAGAGAGCTACTTGACGATGTCGGTATTGGCTTATTAATAATCTTACCGATAATTCCAATAATGCTGGTATATAAACATTTTTCTGATAAATACGAGTCGAAAAAAGGGCTATAAATAGGAACACGATGTTTTTGAGGCGGAAATTCGTTAAGTAGATGTCTCTGTGTGATTTGTTACTATCGACAAACTGCACCAAATATTATATTATATTTGGTGCAGGAGGGGATAGGAATTGAATTATAAGCAGGAAATATTAAATAGAATAGATAATTTCGAATCTAGACAGGTTTTCATCGCCAATGATTTTTTTGATATTGCTGGATATGAAACGGTTCGCAGTACATTAAATCGTCTGGTAGAAGATAAAGTGATTGTCCGTATTATGAAAGGAATTTACTATAAGTCGAAATATATAGAATTGATTGGAGAGTACGAAGCACCGTCAGTCGATGAAGTTGCGAATGCCATTGCAAGAAAATATAATTGGACGATTGCTCCATCGGGCAATACGGCACTTAATTTATTAGGCTTATCTAATCAAGTGCCGGCAAAGTGGACATACATATCAGACGGAAGATATGCCACTTTCAGTTTCGATAATGTAATAATTGAATTTAAGCATAGAAACAATGGTGACATATCCAAAATGTCAACACTTACTGCAATGGTAATTCAGTCTATTAAGGCAATCGGAAAAGATAAAATCACTTCAAAGCACGTTGACTATCTACGGGGGAAATTATCCGAAAAAGAAAAAACGGAATTACTAATGGATAGTAAAACCACAAGTGCATGGGTATATTGCATTATTAAGAAAATCTCAGAGGCGTAGATATGTTTGAATACAAAAAAATATCACTAAACGATTTAGAGGAAGTTATCAAAAACGCTTCTTTAAAAATCGGTGTAAATGAGGTAATTCTTGAAAAAGATTATTGGGTATGCTTTATTTTGAATTATCTCTTCTCTAAGTGTAAATGGAAAGATGCTTTTACATTTAAGGGTGGCACAAGTCTTTCTAAATGTTTTGGTTTAATTCAAAGATTTTCTGAAGATATTGATTTAATCCTTGATTGGAGAGTAATCGGATATAGAGTTGATGAACCGTGGCTGGAACGCACCAATACAAAGCAAGATAAATTTAATAAAGAATCCAATCAAAAGACGGAAGAATTTTTAAAAAATGAATTTGTTTCTCAGGTAGATAGTGATTTCAAAGATATGCTTAATGAAGAGTTTCATATAAACATAGATGAGAGTGAACCGTCGACAGTGCTGTTTGAATATCCGAAAGCATTTAAATCTTCGTATGTAACACAGGCAGTAAGACTTGAGATTGGAACATTGGCAGCATGGACACCGTCGGAGATAGTTCGTGTTGTGCCTGATGTTCAAAAAATATATCCTATGCTTTTTGACGGAGATTTTATAGAAGTGAGAACCGTTCTTCCTGAAAGAACCTTTTGGGAGAAGGCGACTATCTTGCATCATGAAGCGAACAGACCCAAAGAGCTTGCAATACCTAAAAGATATGCAAGACACTATTATGATTTAGCTTGCATAGCAAATTCGCCATATAAAGAAAGAGCATTTAAGAACCCTGAGCTTCTTGAAAAAGTTGTTCAGTTTAAACAGAAATTCTATCCGAGGAAATGGGCAAAATACGAAGAAGCTACAGCCGAAACAATCAGACTTATTCCTGATGATTATCGCCTAAAAGAAATTAAAGAAGATTATAAAAATATGACTGAGATGTTCTTCGGTGAGTATCCGAGTTTTGAAAATCTGATGAATTCTATACTGGAACTGGAAAAAGAAATACACAAAATATAATAGTGCACCTAAAATAAATATAGTATTTGATTCAAATCACAGGGCTATAGAGTAAAAACTACAGAAAGTTGTTTGGGTACATGTTCCGATAAAGGAGTCGTATATAGAGCGTGTTTATTGTCACAAATCAACAAGTCGCCACTTGATTAACTTACCGCGTCAGGGGAACAGATTTTCTATGAAACATCCATCTCTGGCTCAACAGAAGAAAATAGAACGATTACCTGATTGAAATTTGGACAATTATATCATGGGCTTAACAAAGCATATTGATCACATTAAACAATATGCTATCATAATTGCTAAAAGTATCTAAAGATACTATACGAGGAGAAATTAAAATGTTTGAAAATTTTGTAAATCGTTTAAATAACAAAAAGAAGATTATTATCCCAAGCATACTTGTGCTTGTATTAATTATCGGTGGTGCTGTATATGGAATAAACCATAATAAGCCTATTGAGAAGAAGCCTGCTAAGAAGGCAGTTCATAAGGTTAAGGAAGAGAATAAACCAGAAGCTTCAAGCGAGTCTGTTGCTGGTGAAACCGCTACTAACTCTAGTGAAGCAAACAAGCCTGCTGAGAACTCAAAGTCTAGCAAGGCTGAGAAGAAGGCTGAGAAAAACTCATCTGCGAAAAGCGGGAGCGTGGCTACTTCTAGCGGAAGCTCATCCAGCACTCAGACAAGCAAGCCTAAAGAACCTATCTATGGAACTAGAACTGTACAGAGGGCTGTTCAAGTATATGATCCTATGAAGGAATCTTATATACAGTGTGCTTGCGGTTGTAGAAATCCAAGTAGAGAACATTTAATTGCTCACGCAGAGAAAGGTGAGCCAAGTAATACAAAGCGTGTATATGTTGGCGGGTATGTTACTAAGTATGAAACTGTAACGGAAAGGTATATCATTGGATATAAGTAGGTAACGACATGAGAAGTATGATTGATGATGTATTAGAAGGCTTCGCAATAGGGGCTATAATAGCATTGCCGCTTGTTCCAATAATACTTTTATATCACTGCTTTGCTAAGAAACACTGTTCTATAAGATTAAAACGATTTTCTTTACATTAATAACTTTAATTAATTGAATAAAAGACTATGCACTCGTTGAGAGATTGACGTTACTAGTGTTATCATACATGAGTAACGTCATTTTAAATTATATGAAGGCACAAAGGGGTAAGAGATGAAAAAATACTGGCTACCAGTGCTGATGCTGGTAACATTTGAGACGATAGCAGTGACGCTATGGCTCGCTAAGGACAACCTGTTTTATCTTCTCAACTTCAGCTATATCGGTATTTCTATATTCATTGGGCAGATGTTATTTATATGTAGGTATAAACATGCAAGGCGTATTGTGCAGCTACTCATCGGACTATATATGCTCATCTATCTTG
>ERZ773037.1336-NODE-1336-length-12897-cov-14.238592_pt1 | contig 12897 bp, 6 predicted proteins | sample MGYA00511466_ERZ773037 | MGnify/ENA primary metagenome ERZ773037 (study PRJEB29015, sample SAMEA2738146) | human oral metagenome | biome: human oral; feature: human-associated habitat; material: saliva | place: China | collected 2202 ... | reverse complement strand
GCTCCTGAAGTGGATTCCAGTCCCAGTTAGCATCGTCAATTCTTCCCGATACCTTAAAGCTATCTCCACCATTTATCTGTGTCTTATTTATCGTTCCAACGCCGTTTACGACTCTTGGCTTATCTGCCTTACCTACAACCTTAACTGTATCGGTGCTTGATGGTGTCTGGCCTGTCGTGTAGAACTTAATCGTTGAAACTACGTCTGCATTTGTTCCCTTCTTCCATGATCCGTAGATTCCTGCAGGAATGTATGACCATCCGTAGTATTCGTCTGATACGTGAATATTATTTGGATTCCAAGTATCAAGTAGGTCCTGCATAGGTCTTATTCCGTCATATGATGCAGGGATTGGTCCTAGGTCGACCTTTAGGGTTTTGATTGAGTCGTTTATACCAAGTCCTAGTGCTTCATTAGTGATTAGAGCTGAAACACTTCCCGATGGCTTAATTACGCTTGGGGATGCTGTTCCGCTTCTGCCATCAGCAGTTGTCCAGTAGATATTTCCATATGTCATACCAGCTGCATAAGGAATTGTCACTCCTCGAATAATTGCAGTGTCAGCATTATCGATATTAAACTCAAGTGTCTTTGGGAGTGTTGGCGTTGGGAGCTCATTCTTTATCAAAAAGCTTCCGAGACGCACATTGTATGTGTCATATTTCTTTAGCGCCCAGTTTGGCATTGTATCAACAAGTCCATAACCCTTGGTTCGCTCGGATGTACTTCCATCCATGATTGTAACTGTCATCTTGGCTTCTTGCGCATTTGATGTTCTTCCCACGTTAGGATTATCGTTCCAAATCGTTTTGCTGAAGTTTTTGATTACCACATCAAATGTTGAACCATTAGCTCTAGTGCTGTTTGCTGGAACCTTTAGGTGTGGGAAAAATGAAAGTCCACCTGAGTATGAGCCTGGCTCATTCCACTCGACAGTAGCCGTCTTAAAGCCTCCACTTTCTGTGGTTGATACTACTGTTCCGTTTGTATTATATAGTCCTCGTTCCTCTAGGCCGACTAGCTCGATATCACTTGGGTATACAATCTGAACCGTAGTCTTACTTCCGGCTCTAGTTAGTGACTTACCACCTGTGTTATATACGTTTAGCACACTTGTAGTATGTCCCTTTGAGACAGCTTCTGTTGGCTGGTTGTTCCAAAATCCATAGTTAAATGTCTCAGTAGAAATAGCATTAAAAGACTTAGCATCAATATCATTTGTAGCATCGGTGCTTAGGCTAAGCTTAAACAAATTAGATAGAATTTGGTTTGGATCCTGGTTCAGATAGGCATCATCCAAGGCAAAGCATATCTCACCGACTGATGAAACGTTTGTCAATGAAACCTTGCTCTTGTATTTTAGATCACCACTTCTGGATTTTTCGGAGCCTGCACCCGGGTAACCATAAGGTGATGTGCCCGTTCCTGTCGGTGTCTTTACGAGAGACTCAAAACCTGTCGATGCGACCGGCCCCTCAGTAAATGTTGCTCCTGGAAGTGTCTTAACATATACACCATCCCCAAATCTCAAGTTGAGGTAGGTGTTAGAAAACTGCAGATTCAATGGAACCGAATAGCTCACGTTTAGCGCATAGGTTACACCCGTCTTTAGCTTAGGTGTTTCCCCATTTAGCAGGTCTGCTACTACGGTACCTGTTTCAGATTCTACTATCTTAATGCTAGTAAACTGAAGCCCTGTAGTGGTTTCTGCATTAACCACTGAGTTTGTCATAGGCGTTATGCCCACAACTACAATTAGAATGGAAAGCAAGCACGCAAAGACCTGCTTCACTCTATTTTTCATAGATATCCCCCCTTACTTATCTATAGTCCCATTAATTGCTTATCTAAGGGTGCCTAATCCAAGATTGGCGCCTACATATCAAGCCTGTCATTCTCCCATCTGGCTACGGCTTGAAAAGCTATTAATACATACCTTACTATTATATACTTGTTTATGACAGCATGCAATATGTTGACTGAAAACTTGTTAGTTTAGAAAGTGGGATTTTTAATCAAAGAAAGACGCCCTGATTAGTGGGCGTCATAGTGTGGTTATTGACTTTTGATTTTTTTCTTGATAGAATAGGTTCATTATATGGCGGTCGCTCCCGCTTTGAAGTCCTTTTCGAAGGATTTGGGAGGACTCGCCATATTTTAGTTTTGTAGGTTGTGGAGATTCACCAAGAATTTGATTGCATATGTATATATTTAGTGTTCTACATTCTTGATTTACAAGGTTCTCAAACCATAAGAATAATAACAATAATTATTTAGAAGTTTTTCTACATTCTTGATTTACAAGGTTCTCAAACCATCGCTTGTCGTGGGTTTTCCGACGCAGCGTTTTTCTACATTCTTGACTTACAAGGTTCTCAAACATATGGTAGATGTAAAAGTCCTTTAACTCAGTTTTTCTACATTCTTGACTTACAAGGTTCTCAAACTGAACTTGATGAGCTGCTATGTGAAGGTGGGTTTTTCTACATTCTTGACTTACAAGGTTCTCAAACACTTGTACCTTTCACCTGCCTATTTTTATCGTTTTTCTACATTCTTGACTTACAAGGTTCTCAAACTAAGGGAATTGTCGATTTTGATATGAACGAGTTTTTCTACATTCTTGACTTACAAGGTTCTCAAACCGGCAGAGGTGGAGTCGTAACGGCAGCAATGTTTTTCTACATTCTTGACTTACAAGGTTCTCAAACGACGGGTTGTACCTTACAGCCTTATGCATTGTTTTTCTACATTCTTGACTTACAAGGTTCTCAAACCTGTCTTTGCCTCTTATAGAGCATTGTATAGTTTTTCTACATTCTTGATTTACAATGTTCTCAAACAGTACCGGCAGCACAGCTCGAAACAAATGAGTTTTTCTACATTCTTGATTTACAAGGTTCTCAAACCGTGGTTGAAACCGAAGTCTTGACCGATTGGTTTTTCTACATTCTTGATTTACAAGGTTCTCAAACACTGGAATTTAAAAGCTAATGATGGGGTAAGTTTTTCTACATTCTTGATTTACAAGGTTCTCAAACATCGTAAGTAAATTTTAGCTGTTTCATTTTGTTTTTCTACATTCTTGATTTACAAGGTTCTCAAACTCACTCCATACCTCTCTTGTACTGTGTGATGTTTTTCTACATTCTTGATTTACAAGGTTCTCAAACCTATATCGCCACCGACAATATATGTTTCGAGTTTTTCTACATTCTTGATTTACAAGGTTCTCAAACCTAGATCTTCGATTCTTTTTTGTATTTGATGTTTTTCTACATTCTTGATTTACAAGGTTCTCAAACGAGTTCCAAAGACAAGCTCGACTTTTACTGTGTTTTTCTACATTCTTGATTTACAAGGTTCTCAAACGAATAATTAATCTCAATACAAAAAGTAAGGGTTTTTCTACATTCTTGATTTACAAGGTTCTCAAACGGTCGGGGGCTTTGTTATTTATTTCAATTTGTTTTTCTACATTCTTGATTTACAAGGTTCTCAAACGAATTTCGAGTGTATTTAAGATTGGTGAGTGTTTTTCTACATTCTTGATTTACAAGGTTCTCAAACGATACATCAGATGAAGTAAAGATTCTAATTGTTTTTCTACATTCTTGATTTACAAGGTTCTCAAACGCGTAAAGCAATCTAACACCGTTCTTTTTTGTTTTTCTACATTCTTGATTTACAAGGTTCTCAAACCTAGATCTTCGATTCTTTTTTGTATTTGATGTTTTTCTACATTCTTGATTTACAAGGTTCTCAAACGAGTTCCAAAGACAAGCTCGACTTTTACTGTGTTTTTCTACATTCTTGATTTACAAGGTTCTCAAACGAATAATTAATCTCAATACAAAAAGTAAGGGTTTTTCTACATTCTTGATTTACAAGGTTCTCAAACGAATTTCGAGTGTATTTAAGATTGGTGAGTGTTTTTCTACATTCTTGATTTACAAGGTTCTCAAACGATACATCAGATGAAGTAAAGATTCTAATTGTTTTTCTACATTCTTGATTTACAAGGTTCTCAAACGCGTAAAGCAATCTAACACCGTTCTTTTTTGTTTTTCTACATTCTTGATTTACAAGGTTCTCAAACGCGTCGAAATATACAAATCCTGTTACATCTGTTTTTCTACATTCTTGATTTACAAGGTTCTCAAACATATATTCAAGGACACAACAGCTGGAGCGTGTTTTTCTACATTCTTGATTTACAAGGTTCTCAAACCTGATAACTTTATAATTAGTAAAGATATATGTTTTTCTACATTCTTGATTTACAAGGTTCTCAAACAGAAGATAAGATATTAAATTCAGCATTCCTGTTTTTCTACATTCTTGATTTACAAGGTTCTCAAACTGCTTCTCCTGTCCAATCCCAAATTATGCCGTTTTTCTACATTCTTGATTTACAAGGTTCTCAAACAAGACCAACAGTTATCATGGCTAATCCAAAGTTTTTCTACATTCTTGATTTACAAGGTTCTCAAACATGACGTTAATTGGTTTCTGTGCCGGATGAGTTTTTCTACATTCTTGATTTACAAGGTTCTCAAACCTCAAATTAATGGGATTATCTCCGAACCTAACATACTGACATATGCGTAAATCATATTTCTATTATACACCGATCCCTGTCTATAATAATTACTTTTTCATTTTCTAGCTTGCATATAAATCTAGATTCTATGATAACTAACTGTATCTTCCAATACCATGCTTCTTTATACAAAGTCAATATTTCATATTCTGTCAAATATCTCTTAATATCAACTAAAAACAGTACTTGCATATTAAATGCCATTGCAACTAGTTTGATATAAATTGATAACTTCTCTAATAAACTGCCACTCTCATAATTTAATTTTAAATCGTAGATTTTTATCAGATCTTTTACATCACACTCGATATTATAATCTATTTCATATGATAATTTTACTGATATATCTTCCAAAATCCTAACAAAAGTATTATTTATATAACTAATTTCTTCAGTGAAGTTCTCGTAAATACACGCCTCTATTTCTTTTTGAACATTCCCAAGTAACCTTTTGCTGTTAATATCAAAACAAAATGGGCTTACAATAATATCAATCTGTTTAGAATCAATTCTAGTCCCATCCTTTTCAGAGATTATCCAATTTGATTCATTGGATTGAAATAACTTTATGGAATCATCTATAATTTCATAGAATACTTTTGGGTTTTCACATACAACTGATATAGATGTATTTTCGTCAGCTTCTATGACAAAATCAAATTCTCGATTTGTTATTCTCATAATATAACTAACCTTTCATCTGAATTTAGCACATCAGTTTCATGTTTGCCGATTATGCATTCCATTCTTGAATACTGCTTCTCTGTTATCTTAAGCACCTGAACTAACCCTGCTTTTGGTTTGTTCTTTCTAAGATTATCAACGATAGCCTCTGACATACCCGAATTTAGGGATATCTTACAATAAACAGATTCCTGAAGCATAAAAAAACCACTCTTTATTAGATGTTTTCTGAATTTAGTATACTCTCTTCTATCTAACGAAGTTTGTACTGGCAAATCAAACATAACTAAGATTCTCATATACCTATAGCTCATATCTATAAAACTTTATATCATTAATACTATTATTTTCTAAAGACTCGAAAATACTTTTACAGTAGATTTTTATGGCATTGGAAACAATTTCATTTCTATAATTTATACAAACTGGCTCACTAAGGACTGAAACTATTCTTCTTTTTTCATCACTACCAAACTCTTCAATATTCATGTTCACAATCTTCCTATCAATAAGAACTCTAAACGGTTCCATGAGATCTGATGCAAGGTTAAATTGATTAAACATATTGTCATGAAATAATCCTAATTGAGTCAAATAGCCAGATGCTACTATTTCTCTTGTAAATGACGATAATAGAATTGAATATCCATAGTCTAATGCCGCATTTATTAGACAGTCTGTTCCTCTTGTGAAAGATTTTCCAAATAAAGCATTAAAATATACCTTTGCAGCATGCCCTTCTCTATTCGTTGAATCACCAAACTCTATTTCTTCAACATACTTATACAAAAGTCCACTCTCATCCTTACCACATTCATCTAGAAGAAACGCTTGCTGTATTATCTTTTCTTTTACAATTGCCGTCCATACATATTTTTTAGTATCATTATCCCATTTAATTTGGGAACGTAATTTTGAACTAGTATCATGTGACCCATAATATGGCATAAGTTCTGATAAAGGATTCCTCTTCTCGTCACAGAATATTACCTTAACTTTTGATTTTACAAGCTCAGACATTAATACTGCAGTAATAGACACCGCCGTAGTCTCTATTATAAGCATATGTATTTCAGAAATATGTATTTTACTTGTCTCTTCCTGTCTAACTACCATGTAGCCAAGCTGGTAATCCAGCTTGGCACTTTTACTAATTACAACGGTTCTCCAGCTCATATCTTTAACAGATCCGTTTCACTTTCAAATAGTCCGGTAACAGATTGGGAAATCAGTTTGAATTCAGTATTATTATCAATCTTTGAATTAATGCGCATAATTCCTGTTGCCTCTGTTATTTTTATATTTAAACTTTTAGATTTATTTATATTTAATAATATTTTCTCAATTATGTCGCATTGAATACTTATGTCACTTTCACAAAAAAAGTTAAATGAATCTTCGAGCGGTTTAACAATCTCGCTTTTTTTACTTTTTGAATATGGCAAATTCCCTAATTTATTTATAATAAGGTTGTATAATTTTTGATTTTTTTCCTTTGTAATTATATTTTTCTTAAATTTATCAACTTCACTATAATCCTTAATTCTATTTGCCTTTTCAATTTTAGATATATATTTTATCCATTTCCCATCTAGTTTAAATTGCATAGCATTCTTAATATAAAAATTATTATCTGTCTTCCCTCCTAAGTAATAATATGCCCCATTAATTTTTAGTAAACTGCTCATAGGTATATATCTCTCACATACTCTTATCCCCTCTATTTTTTGATTTTTTTCCTTTTCTAGTAACGCTTTCTCTACATATCTAAGCATTTCGGTTTTTTTAATATTCCTGGTATCACCCGCTAATACTGGAATCGTAATTATCCTTCTAATTATTTCATTTTTTTTCTTATATTCAACAAGTAGACATGTCTGTACGGAAATTGATGTTTTACCTCCGTATTCGCATACATTGCTGAGTACCGAATGTTTTGTTTTTTGTCCAATATAAACACTTTTCTTTGCTTTATTATGCCCTACTAAAGTCTCATCAAAATATTTTCCATGTGCTTGCTCAATTTTTTTTACAACAATTGGCGTTGCCCTTTTCAATATTTCTTTAATAGTGGTAATTGTTTTGTCATCTCTATTAGTCCATGCAACTTCATTCTTGTTATATATATCATTTTTGTAGAAATCTGAAATGTGGTATTTGTTCTCCTTCAATTTCGGATTCATCTTTGCATTTTTTATGAATTTATATGGATTTCCCGTAAATTTCACATAGTACGCATTGCCAACAACTATATTTAAATATGCATCATTTGCATGATGAAGGTCATTAACTATTCTTGACTTAGGCAAATCGAATTTTTGTCTAAACTCCGATACAAGTTTTGCTTTTGAGAAAACAATTTTACAGTTCTCACCCATTGACTGTTGTAGAATTTGTGTAATAGCCTTTGAGGCCTGGCTTGTCTCCACAATTTGCCTATTTATAAAGCCTGCCAACTCATCATCAGTAAAAGACTCATTTTTTCTAGTTAATCTAGTAAATTTTTCATTACTTATAAAGCCCTTTTCCTTTAGAATGTTCCAGTATGAATACATTTTTTTCTGTATATCGATAGTAATTGGATTATCATCTTTTTTTTGATTTTCTTCAGTTTTTACTAATACAAGGTTGTTTTCAAGGCTGTCATCCTTTATATAACACTGAGGATAAATATGTTCTATATTATAATCATTACCATTTATGAGTTTATACAAATCTATTATTTCACCTGAGTACATACACTTTCCCATCTGAAGATAATATAGATATACTTTTCTCCTATTAAAGAAGTTTTCGTCCTTATCGTCTATTTCATTTAGGAATTCCTTACCCTCTTTACCTAGGCTCTTATATAAGCTTATAAGTTTATTTTTTCTAGAAACTGTTCTTTCTTTTTTCCCGTCACTTCTCGTCATCTCTACGAAGATACGTTTTGGAGACTTTCCAAGCACTCCTTGTATTTCTTCAACAATCTTCATAGTTTGCCAAGTCATCCTTTTAACTGATGGCGATAGGTAGAAGTCATCTAGATCTTCTATTTCCCAAGATGATAGTGGTTTTTCGATACCTAAAAACTGTTCATCTATAATCTCTCTAAATGTGTAATTCTGACTTAATAGTTCTTGTAAAGTAATTTGTTCATTCCATAGAAAACCTATTATGCTATTTTCTGCAGTCCCGTTTTTATCCTTACCAATAATACCTTCAAGAAAATGTCTAGATAGATTGCCCCATCCAGTGAAACGGAAACCAAGTATTTTTTTAAGTTGATTTTCATTTAAGATATTAGGATATACAGTTTCAATCTTTGATCTTATAAGCTTTTTATCTCCTGAATAGATTGTTGACCAAAAGATAATATCTTCTATAATTTCTTTATTGTTTTCTATTTTTCCATTGAATACACCTTTGAGCTTTGCAATAGATGTTAAAGTCTTACTCCATTCAGTATCTATACCTGAAATCTCAGACTCATTATCCATCTTATTAATCGAAACAAGATATTCTTTTATTTTTTTACTCGTTACTTTCTTACCTTTTATAAATAAATCATTATATATAGCTTGCTTTGTTTCTGTATCTAGTCTGCATCCGTTAATCCTTATAGCATTAATCTCATTTAATACCATAAATTTCTCATATATCAAGGAGTTTTTAGGCAAAGTGTTCTCATCATTGAAATATGTGCATTTACGAACCATTCTCTTAATAAATTCCTCTGCAGACGCGTTCTTATCAATTTTCTCATCAAAATTCCATGGAAAAACTCTGCCAGATTCCTTTCTAACAGCCCAACAATTATATCCTTTCTTACCATTAAACTCTCTTCCAAGTGGACCAACATAGTAAGGGATTTGAAATTCAAATAGCTGAATTATTTTTTCCTTTATGCTATATCCTTTATTATCAACTTCTGACAAAAATGGTAAATATTTTTCAGCATTATTAAGTATGGCTCTTAGCTCTCGTGAGTGAACCTGATTAGGAATAACTCCATTTTTGTTTGTTAACTGCTTTTCTAGGAATATCTCAGCATCGATCTTTGCTTTTATCTCTATCTTATCTTTGTCATTATCTGGAATATCTTTTATTGCTTTTTCTATCGATTTATATAAAACATCTTTTCCACGTTCTTTTCCTTGTCTTCTCTCAATCTTTCCGTGGCTATTTACACTTCCAACATATGCGCTGTATGTTCCACTTTCAATCGTTCTAAAAAGTTTTTCATAAGCCCCTTTATTATATTTTTTTAATAATGCTTTTAATTGCTTTAAATCCTTTTGATGCATATCATAAATCTTTACTCTCGCATCTGACAGATACTCACATCCAATCATTATCTTTGACAGAAGACCTGCATCATGAACCATCTTTATTTTTTCAATTATATTTTTATAGTCCTCATCTACAATGTTATATACTTCTTCTATAACTTCTTCATAGTTAGACTCTCTGAACCCAAATTTTTTATCAGATTCTTTATCTAGTTCTTGATCATATATATCTTTCAAATTGATACTAAGTCCAGCTAAAAGCCTAAGAACTGTACAATTTCTTTTATCTTTTTTAGTAACATTAAATAATGCTAGGAGCTGTTCAAAATGATTGGTTCTTGAGCTTTTATTATCAGAAAGAATTTCTTCAATAGCATCAACTTCAATATTACTAGGAATTCCAAATTCATGTTCTTCAAGTACTTCAATCATCTCAACATATGCATTTTCAAACCCTGTATCGTTCTTCTCTGCATCTAATGTTGCATTAAGAAAATGTCCACGATGACTAAACATATTGTATATAGCAAGAAACACTAATCGTACATCAAATGTTTTATCGCTGTGTATTAAATCACTTCTTAGATGAAAAATGGTCTTATATTTATCATGAAATTCCTTATCTGTAAAATCAAAGTCATTAAATAAGGAATATGGCTGTTGATTTTCCGCACTTCTATCTTTCAACTTAAAAAAACTCTCATTCATTTTCATATAAAATGAAGGATCAACCTTTTCTATCTCATCTGCAAAAAATTCCTTTAGTAATGCTTTTCTTGCTTTATCTCTTTCTATTCTACGTCTTGCTATTCGTTTTGATCTTCTATTTGCAGCTGTCTCTGCCTCATCAAATAAACGAACTCCCCATAGATCTTTTCCCTTTGCACGTAGCAAATTGTACTCTAAATCCGTTACTGCCCAACCTACTGAGTTTGTTCCCAAATCAAGTCCTAGATAATAATCGCCCTTAATCATGTAATTTCTCCTAAAAAATCATTGACAAAATAATTTATATCTAATACAATCAAAGTGATTTACAAGGTGAGTTCAAATAAGGCATTACGCCGTATCTGTTTGCTTGCATTGTGCAACACCTATGTAAAATGAGCCAACATGGCTCTTTTTTTATTTAATCACTGCATTTTTATAATAAATCAGATTATTGATTTGTGTCAATGTTTTTATATAACTCAAAATAGTTGTTTGTTAGTTTTACAATAATATGCAATCATTTTCAGTATTTATATGTTGCTCTAGGCTACAAAAAGTGTTATACTATCGCATAGTAATAAGAGTACTGTAGGTAGTAGTCACCTACACCCTACACTGGGGGTCTGAAATTCAGTGTTCGCCAAGAACTATTACCGTAAGGGATACGGTAAGCGTAGCGTGTAGCGATATACAGCGACATCCCAACAGAGCCAGGAAGTTCCTGGCTCTTTTTATGTGCATAATTGGAAACAGTGCTATAGGACAAAAAGTGTATGTAAAAACCGAAATAACAGTTGATATTTCAGTAGTTGTATCGATTTTATCTTTTCTTAAGTAAAATAGGGGTTTGACAAAATTGTTTTCAAGCAAAAACTCCAGCATTCAGCTGGAGTTTTGTAATCATTGTTATGTTATTTGGTATCAAATTATCTGCTTACCTAAAGTCTAAATCAATCAATTTCTTCAGAATCTGATAAATCATCTACCCCAATTAGTTCATCCCCATCATAGTTCACCGATATGCCAAATGGCTCACCTATGCCTAAATCGTTTTCAAGGAATACTATTGCCCATTCCTTGTTTTCATAGAAGGTAAACTGTGGACAGTTGAATGGTAAATCTTTTAGCTTTGACAAGCTATCTGCGTCTTCTTTTGATATACCGAAAAATTCGGGTTCTGAAGTCAGCTTTTCGCGAATGTCTTCTATGGCTTTTGCTTCGTAGGCTTTCCAGTTTTGGATAATTTTGGCTATGAAGTCTGCGTCTGCTTCTTCTAGTTTTGATGTTTCTAGGATTATGTCAAAGCCTAGCTCGCTTCCTTCTAGCTCGCCGTGCCAACAGTGGATTTTCTCTGGGCCTTCTAGGTATTCCAGTTTGCCTAGTTTTGGGGGATTTATTGTTTCTGCCATGCCTAAATCCTCGTTACATTCTGGTTTAAAACCGATTCCATTATTACATTGTTTTACTTTCCTAGGTCTTCCTTCAAGATACCATTTTCTAGGAATTCCATCAGGGTATGCCTTGCAACAACATTTGTGTTGATTTCCATCGTAGCAGAAGTGTTCACATTCCATACAATCTGAAAAAACTACCATCCTGTATACTCCTTTATATACAAAAAGTCTTCTGTGTCCTTTTATACGTCGTTTCTTAGGACGTCTTCGAAGGTTTCGCCTTTGACTGCTACGTAGCTTTCGGTTCCGCCTTTGAGCATGATTACTGGTGGATTTGGCAGTCTGTTATAGTGCGATGCCATGGAATAGTGATAAGCTCCTGCTGTGCATAGGGCTAGCGTGTCGTAGCGACCTACTGATGCTGGAAGCATTACGTCCTCCTGTATGATGTCACCTGACTCGCAGAGACGGCCTACTACTGAGGCTTTGAAGTCATTTGCTTCGTCCATCTTGTTTGCGAGAAGGCAGGTGTAGTCTGCTTTGTATAGCGCGTATCTTGGGGAGTCGGTCATTCCACCGTCTATAGAAACGTAGTTCTTGTAACCAGGGATTTTCTTTACTGTACCGACTGTGTAGAGCACCATGCCTGCGTCTGCAACTATGGATCTGCCCGGCTCCATGTGGATTTCTGGCATTTCGATTCCAAAGTCTTTGCAAGCCTTTTTGACTGCTTCTGCTACTTGGCCTACCTTTGTTTCTATGTCAAGGTATGGGTCTGTGTCTACGTATCTTACGCCGTAACCTCCGCCGAGGTCGAGCTCTGGTGTGATGAAGCCGTACTTTTCCTTCATCTCCGCTACGAACTTTAGCATTACGACTGCTGCACGCTCAAAAACATCCTCTTCAAATACCTGTGAGCCCACGTGGCAGTGGAAACCCATCAGCTCTATGTGTGGCTGCTTGAGGGTGAAGGCAGTGATTTCTTCAGCCTGGCCTGTTTCTATTGGGCTTCCGAACTTGGAATCAACCTTACCTGTGGAGATTGCCTCGTAGGTATGAGGATCGATTCCTGGTGTTAGCCTTAGGAGTATCTTTTGCTTTAGTCCCCTGCGCTCTGCTTCCTTTTCGACTGCAATTACTTCCTCTACATTATCTGCGACGAAGTAGCCGATGCCGTGTTCCATGGCATAGCTGATGTCTTTATCTGTTTTGTTGTTTGAGTGGAAGTAGG
>ERZ773037.1327-NODE-1327-length-12943-cov-7.813547_pt1 | contig 12943 bp, 12 predicted proteins | sample MGYA00511466_ERZ773037 | MGnify/ENA primary metagenome ERZ773037 (study PRJEB29015, sample SAMEA2738146) | human oral metagenome | biome: human oral; feature: human-associated habitat; material: saliva | place: China | collected 2202 ... | reverse complement strand
AGAAGGAAGCGCGCGCCTGGACGATCCACAAGGGCGACACCGCCCCCAAGGCCGCCGGCGTCATCCACACGGACTTCGAGAAGGGCTTCATCAAGGCCGAGGTCGTCTCCTACGACGACCTGGTCGAGGCCGGCTCCATGGCCGCCGCGAAGGCCGCCGGCAAGGTCCGCATGGAAGGCAAGGACTACGTGATGGAAGACGGAGACGTCGTGGAGTTCCGTTCTGGACTAACGTCTGGCGGGAAGAAGTAATGCTCCAGAACTTGGCGGCTATAGCCACGATTTTTGAAGCAATCGGTACCGTGGCCTTGGGTTTTTCTGCCCTAGCGGTGTCCCGCCTTGCGCTCCGGGCGCAACGTGAGGCGCTGCCAGTGTCGGTGGAGTTCCGTGTCGTGACGCGTAAGCACCCCCTCAGTAGCGGTCGAAATCATCTGATGGTCGTGGAGCTGAGGAATACTGGGGTCCGGGCTTACTTGCGTGATGTGTACGTTGCTGATTGCTCGCCGAAGCAGTTGCTGGAGGATGCGGCTTCTCGATTTACGGCGCTCGTAGCAAAGGGCGATTCGTTGCCCGAAGACCTAGATTCAATACACACGAGGGAGGCGAAGCTCTCCCGTGGTCTGTTTCTGTCGCAATATATTCTTCCAGGGCAGTCTGTGAAGTTGCTCCTCATAGTGCCCCCAGAGCTGGAGGAGATCAGGCTAACCGCTGTACTGAGCGTTCGGAAGGGCGAAAAGGAAGGCACTCGACTTTTGTCTAGCGATTACTTTCTGGTGTAGCGGATGCCGCGTAGGCGGGGTGAGGCATGAGCGGCTCGGTCCTGCCACCCAGGGTTTAGTTTTGTTGCTGTGAACGCCTGGCTAGTCTGCTGAGGTGTGAGGGGAGCAGCGAACCGGGCCGCCGGGCTACGTGGGAGGCGTCGATGACGTGGCCGGGCTGAAAGCGTAAAGTTGCGCGCGCTGCCTGGCTGAAACGGGGCAGAAATAAAGGCGTACCCGGTTTTTTCCCTGCAATTCCAATGAAAAGTGCGTTTTCGACGTCGAACGGGTACGCCTTATTTAATCTTTTATATCTCTATTTTTAATATTTCCCCCCGCGAAAGATTATAGAAAGCGTACCCGTTTTGGCTTAGAAATCGACTTTTCGTTGGAATAACGAGGAAAGGACCGGGTACGCTTTTGCTCGAACGGGTACGCAAAGAGACGCCCGGACTCGATGTCAGGCGTCTCTCAAAATCTGGGGCGTAAAGTAGATAGTTAAAAATTAAACCAAGGGGGGTATAGCGCTTGAGCCTCTGGGGGCGTCGAGGGGTGGGGTGGGGGTGTACAGCCCCCTCCCCACCCACTCAGCCAGGCCTACCCCCACTGACGGAGTAGCGCTTGGTTCTCCCGGTAGATGCGCGACATGTGCGGGGTGAGCCGCGTGGGGACGTCCGTCGGGTCGAGGTACCGGCACCAGTTGCGCGCGTCCTCGTACCTGTCCTCCATCACTGCGTGAACGATCAGGCGTTCCACTTCCCTCACGATGCGGTGGCAAAGAGCGTAGCCGACCGTAGTCCGCTTCCATCCGCCGTTGTCATCGTCCCACAGGTACCAGCGGCGGCCCTCGCACTTCACGTAGCCTCGCAGGTTGTCTACGAGGATAGCGGCGCAAGCCCGGTCTTGTTCCTTCACATTGGCGTAGCGTGTCATGGCTGTACTCCCTTCCTCAGATCAGGTCCATATCAGCGGTTCCGGCCACTACAGCCAGGCCCCGCCCGGCTAGCTCAGCCTCCCGAGCGCGGCGCTCGTCCTCGCTCGTGCGGAAGCGGATACCCCGGTAGCCCCGCACCTTGTCCGCCGTGGGGCGGGCCTCCGCTCCCCACGTAGAGAGCGTGAGCTTCTTCCACCGGTGGGTACCCTCTTTCACGTCGCGGAAGTAGCCGTGCGACGCGATACGTCCCCGGAACGTGCGTTGGCTCCAGCTTGCCGCCCCCTGCTCGGAGAGCCAGGCCTCGAACGCCGCGTACAGGTGCGAGCCGGGAACGACCGCCCCGGCATCCTTCACGAGGCACTCGGAGGCGAACGCCAGCAGCACGTCAGACTGTTCCTGCCAGGAGGCAGTCGCGCTGCTGATTGGCGCGGGGAGCGCGCCTACCTGAGCGCCGTGCGCGTAGAACTCCACCGCGCCCCGCACAACCCATGCCAGCACGGCGCGCAGAGCCGGGCTGTCCGGCGCGAGTAGCCGCTGTGTTAGCCCGGCGTCGCCCGGCCTATCCGCCTCCGCCTGCGGGTTGGAGGTGAAGCGGTACGGGAACTCCAGCACGAACGGACGCCGCCACAAGCCCTCGGAAAACTCCGAGACCGTGGGGAGGTTGTTCGTCGTGACGATCAGGGAGTGCGTAGCCCGCCACTCGAACTCGTCCTTGAACTTGAGGTTGCCCCGGATGAGTTCGGTACCGGTCACCGCCTTCACCTGAACGCCGTCGAGCCGACCTTCGGGCAGCTCCTCAATCAGCACGAAGCGCTTACCGTACAGCGCCATCTTCGTGTTGTTGGTGTTGCGGGGGCTGCTGAGCAACAGGTCCATAGCGGCGGTACCGGCGTAAGTGCCAAGCGCCAGCCGTATCGCCGTGAGCAGGGTGGTCTTACCGTTAGCGCCAATCCCCGCCGCGATACCGAGCATGGTGTTGTCTTCCCGAGGCGTGTAGCCGGTAGCCGCCTGGCCAACCCACCGGCGGAACCAGGGGCGGGACTCAGCCGGGAGGGCCGCGAGCGCCGCCGTCCAGTCCTCGTGCGAGGCCGCCGGGAGGTAGGGGACCGGCGTGTACCGCGTACACCGGTAGGCTGCCGCGTGCGGGTGAAGCTCCCCGGTCCGCAGGTCCACCACCCCGTTGCCAACGTTGAGGATGTCCGGGTTGGCGTCGTACTCGTCGGGGCTGTGCAGGATCCTACCTTGGAGCAGCCGGGTCACCGCTTCGATCTTGCCTTTGTTGAGGTTCTTCCTGTCCCGCTGGGTGCGCTTGGAGTCGCCGGAAGCGACGATCCCCATGTGCCGCTCGCGTAGCATGTCCTCTACGAGCTTGATCGTGCGGGCGTTGTCCTTGCTGTTGTCGGTCTCCCAGGTGCCCCGGCTGGGGGAGTACAGGCGGAACCCCGCGCCGCTCACGTACTCTAGCCGCCCGGCCAGGCGCGGCTCGCACCAATCAGCCAGGGCGGAGTCCGTGTCCTCGGCGGTCTTAGCAATGACGGTGCGCACGCGGTCGGTGTCCGGCTCCTTGAAGTCTGTGCCCGCGTACTCCCGCATGACCGCGGGGTCCTTGGCGGCGCGCTGTGCCATAGCTGCCTGGCTCGCCTCGCGTTCGTACGGCCCCTTGGCTCGGTCGGCCTCGCTGTCCAGGTTTCCGAACAGGTGGAGCGCTGCCAGGTCGAAGGCGTTAACAGCGTGGAAGCCACCCCGGCTATCGGGGATGCAAGCGGGGTCGGTGTTGGCGTGACGGGAGATAGCCAGGTCAGCCCGCCCCTCAACGAGGCTCAGGCCGCCGGTAGACTCAGCGTGGTTGTAGCTCCAGCGCCCCGGCCCGGCTGGCGTGTAGGGCAGGGAGTAGGCGTCGATCACCTCTGCAATGTCGTACACGCGGTTGAAAGCCCCGATAATGTCGGGCAGGGAGCCGGGATCGCGCTTAGAGCCGGGCGTACCGGCGGGTGCTCCCGCGTCCTTAGAGGGAGCGGGAGGCGTCCTCTCCGCCATGAACTCGGCAGCGTCCATAGCCCGCCCCTCCGTGAACTCAGCCCAGTAGTTGGCGCGGTCGGGAGTGGACGGCCAGTACATGGCTCGTTCCGCCTGGCTGCAGCTAGGGTCCCACTTCACGCCCGGCACCCCCAGCGCCGCCATGAGGGCGTTAGCGACCTCGGGGTAGGTAGCCGCCGGGAGCGGCGCGGCCAGCGGGAACACCACGCGGCAACGCGGCGCGGTCGGGGTGCTGCTGTACGTGGCGTGAATGATGGACTCATAGCCCAGCTCCCGCACTGCCTCAACCAGGCGGGGGAGCGCCTCGCTGGTCACCTCGTCAGCGTCGAGGGTGATAACCCAACGCTCACGCATGTTGCGCTTGCCGCGTGGGGCGTTCGCGTCGAGGAACGAGCCGCCCACGTAGGCCGGGCCGTTCTTTTCCGGGCGCACCGGGACGTTCCCCGGCTGGAAGCGCTCCCTGAACGCGTCGCGCGTGTACTCGCGGGGTGTCCACCGCGTCCGGTCAACCTGGTCAGCCTCGGCTACGAGCAGAGCGGGCAACGGGCCGTCCGGGCTAGAATTGGGGTTGTGACGCCCGTCCACGTCGTGGTTGTCAGGAAGGGGGCTGTTCCGGTGTTCCTCAGGCATGGGGCCGGAATAGCCCCCATTCTTCGCGTTGGGGGTCATGCTGCCACCGCCTTCCCGGCGGAGAGCATGGCTGCGAGCCGGGCGCGCTGCTCAGCACCCAGCGGCGGGGCGCTGGCGAGCGCTCGGTTGATAGCGTCCTCCAGCTCGGCAGCGTGCAGGTCTTGCCGGGCTGCGAGCAGGGTGGGGTCGTCCTCGGACCTTGAACGGGTAAGGGATGCGTAGCGCGCGGCGGCGCGCTGACGGGCGGTTCCCATGATGCCTCCTAGGCACAACAAACCGCGCTCCCGTTGAGGAACGCCATGAGAATCGCCCGGAAACTGCTCGGGGCGTCCGGCGTTACTGTGACTGCTCGCCGGTAGCCAGGCCGTCGTAGGACGGCCATCACATCGTTTAGTATAACGCTGCGTAGGCAGTACGGCTAGCGGTCGAGTGCCCTGGCCAGGGCCTCAACGTCTACCTTGCGCCTACCTGCCTCGCGCAAACCGTCGAACGCACGGTAGAGCGTGTCCTCGCGGAACGAATAGGACAACACTTCACAGCACCCCGGGCACCGCCGGTTGATCTGCCAAGCGACGCGACGCTCCACCTTACGCGCCTCCCAGGGGTCCTCGTCCACCAGGGCGCGGTACTCGGGGTCTTCCTGTGCCCAGCGGCGGGCTACCTCCCGTTCGTTCCGGGCTGTACGGGAGTCAACCGTGCGGAGCTCGGTGCCTTGCTCTACAGTCTCCCCAACGAGTACCTGCCGGGTAGCAACGTTCCCGCCGTCGAGGGCAACCTCGTGACGGCTGTGGGGGCGGCTCCCGTGAGGCCACGGGTCGGGGTGGAGCCGGGGTACGGGCGTCCAGCCTCCCCGCCCGTCGGGAACGAACGTATCCAGCACGGTGTCATCGCGCCGCCCGGCGTGCCGGTGAACGAGCTTGACGCTGTATGACTCGGTCATGTTAGTTCTCCTTCCACGTCAGGATGACGCTGTCCGGGTTGAAGGTGCGGGACCCGCGCGCGCCGGGCTTCAATTGCACGTCGAGCAGGGCGTCAATGATGCGCCGCTGAATCATGAGGGAAGCGGCGTCGAATGCCTCAACAGGGTCCTGCGCTCCCAGCACGGACGACGTGCCGCTCAACCCACCGGACAGCGCCGCGCGCTTCCCCTCGGTAGCGGTCAGCTCAGCCCGGACGCGCTCAGCCGCCGTGCGGTAACGCAGGCCGTCGATAATGCCCTCGTCGTAGTCCTGGTTGATGCGCTCCAGCCGGTCCCGGAGGCGTTGAATCTGGGCTGTCAGCTCCTTCACCTCCGGCTCGTGGTCCACAGCCAGCAGGTCCGCAACGTCCGGCTGAGCCAGCCGCGCCCGCACCACCGCCAGCACGTAGGCGTCAACCTGCGTGCGGGACCGGCTGAACTCGCACCGGGGGCACCGGTAGCGGACGTTACTGAAGGCGTGCATGCCGTGCCCACACTCAGCACACCGGAACAGGGACGAGCCGAGGTGCTTACGGTGGGTGCCCTCCTTGGCGGTCTTGCGTAGCGGGTCGGAGAGCCGGGACTGGGCGAGGAAGTACATGTCCTCCGTCACGATAGGCTCCCACGTGACCGGCACGTTAGGCAGCACCTCTCCCATGTACTCCATGATGCCCGCGTACCGCTCGTTGAGGAGGATCGTGCGGATAGACGAGGAATGCCAGCGGCCCCCGCGACGCGTGGGGACGCCAGCGGCCTGCAGCCCCCGCGCGATCCCCTTCAACGACTCCCCGGCTAGGAAGGAATCGAAGATGCCTCGCACAACCTTGGCCTCCTCGGGAATGAGTTCGCCCTTGGCTGTGTAGCCCATGAGCCGGGTGCCTAGCGGCGGGCGGCCTAGACGTGCTCGCTGGGCGTTTGCGGCCTTCTGCCTGGCTGACTTGCGTTCGACCTCGCTACGGGCCACGCTGGCCTTAATCCGCGCGTACATGCGCCCGCCGTCGGTGGACAGGTCAGCCTCCCCGTTGGCGGTCGTAATGACCAGCCCGCGCTCCTCGGCTCGTTCAATCCAATCCTCCAGCTGCCGGGGCTGGCGGGTTAACCGGTCCAGGTCCCAGCATACGAGAGCGTCGAATAAGCCCGCGTCGTAGTCCTGCACCATGCGGTCATAAGCCGGGCGGCGAACGGTCCTCTTCGACGCGGAGACGGAGTTATCGACGTACTCCTGCGTCAGCGTCCACCCGCGCTCGCGGATGATACGGAGACAGTCGGCGCGCTGTCGGTCCACGGCCAGGTGCTCGCCTGTAGCGTCGAGGCTAACCCGTAGGTACACGGCAGCGCGGCGGGGGAAATCTCTTCTCATGAGCTATAGCTTACCCTGAAACGTTGCTCTACGCCGTAACCCGGTGGAGTTCCGCTTCAACGTCTGATCGTTTCTGAACGAGGCAGTGGCCGGGTCGCGCGAGGGCGTGGCCCGGCTTTGCTGTTATGTGAGCTGGGTGGACGAGAAGCTGCATCAAAATAAGAATCAACTGATGATCGCTGTGGTGTTATGCTGAGGGGGGAGGTAAGGATGAGAACCACAGTGACGCTCGATGATGACCTGCTTGCGCGCGCCGAGGAGCTGACCGGGGTCAGTGAACGATCCGCTTTGATTAGGGATGCGGTAGAGCTCCTCGTTCGCATCGAGACTGGACGGCAGCTTGCTACGCTCGGCGGTAGTGATTCTGCGGCGGAGGCTGCGCCTCGGAGTCGAGAGCGTGCATGAGAGTCCTCGTTGACACGAACATCTGGATCGATCACCTGCGGAAAACTGAGCCGGTTCTGGTTGATCTGCTCGAGCGCGACCAGGTGTGCGTACATCAGAGCGTCATCACTGAACTGGCGTTGGGGAATCTCAAGAATCGATCGGTCTTCCTGAAAGCGATTGAGCGCTTGATGATCGTGCGCAATGTTGATGATCGGGGCGTGCGGCATCTCGTCGAGGAGCGGCGGCTATGGGGGAGAGACCTCAGCGCTGTCGATGTGACACTCCTAGCGAGTGCTCTCGTAACCCCCGGTGTGGCGCTGTGGACGCGTGATAAACGCCTGCGCCATGCTGCGCGTGACGTGGGCGTGTTAGCGGACCTTGACTGAGGGGTTCTCGTCTCTTTCGAGGCATTGGCCGGGTCGCGCGAGGGCGTGGCCCGGCTTTGCCGTTGTGGAGTGATCGGGGGTGAGGTGTCTAGTCGATGCCCTCACATGTGCCTGTTTGACAAAAATGGTTGCCTCCCTGTAAACCCTTTATGAATGGCCTGACACTGTGCCCCGGTTTCGGTAGCCTGCAGTGCATGCCCTCTAACGGGATTGATGGTGACCTCGTCGAGTTTGGAATAGATGTCAAGGAGGACAGTAGATGGACGTGGGAACACTTGCTGACTGGGTGGGAGCCGTCGGTGGGCTGCTTGCCGTCAGTGCCGCGTACGGTTCATGGAAGACGAGTGAGAAAGTGGTGAAGCTCGAGCATAAGCGTGATCGGGAGCGTGAAACTGAGGCTGAGCGTTGGCAGGCCGAGCATGTGACAGTTGTCGGCGTTCAATGTCCTGATGCTCCACAGGAGGAGCGGTACGCGATCTTGGTGGTGAATGGTTCGGATGCGCCCATTTACGACATTCGCGTGGAGAGCCAGAGAGCTGATAAGAGCTGCGAAAACCCACCGTTAGACCTTGCCGTGCTTCCGCCGGGGAAGTTTGTCATCCCTGCTCACCCTACTTACAACTGGGGCTCGGTCATTGACCAGGAAGTTGCCCAGATAAAACTGAATATGATGACAAAGGGAAAAGCGGGAGAAATGATCACTCACGTGTCATTCGTCGATGCCGCGTCGCAGAAATGGGAACTCGTGCGCGGACGTGAACTGCGGAGTGTTGGCTCCGGCGGAGGTGAGGGGTAGTAGCCTCGGAACCTTCTGCATCGCGCTGCGCAAGTTACGCCAGATTGATGCTGCGTGCCGTCTGGAAGACCTCCGGATTTCTCCGGGTAACCGCCTCGAGCGTCTGCGCGGTAATCGTGCGGGGCAGTACAGTATCCGAATCAACGATCAGTGGCGTATCTGCTTCAGGTGGGGCGACGCGGGTCCAGAAGGGGTTGAGATCGTTCATGGGAAGCGGGGAATCACGGCAGACACCGCCATGCGTCTCTCCCGCTAATTCGGCACCACCCCGGGGTTCTGGATGAACCTGCACACACGCTACACGGTCGATTGTGTCAAAAATACACTGAATTAACGATCCTTGTGATGAGATGTGGTGCATCAAATGTCAATAGTTGTGTGTTAACGTATCATTATGTCATACAGTTATGCGATGAAGCGACTGCTGATCGAAAGTATCTAGCTAAACTGGCGCAAGGAATCAAAACGTATGAAGTAGAGTTTCGGTATGGTAAAAGAGAAAAAGTGCATGTAATCTAATTTGTGGCAGTGTGGCTGCGATCTTAATGTTCAAAGTGTAAAGATGTTCCACATTTGCGTGGTTCGGTCTTTGAAGGGATTTTTCATTGAACTATGAATAAAGAGCAAAATCGTGCTCATCTGAGCGAAGGCGGAACAGTGGTGTCGAATCTTGAGTTGCAAGATATGCGTGAGCGGTATCAGAAAATGCGAGATCTGGGGGCCTCTTTAGCTGAGTGGCCCGAGCAGCGGGCGATGGCGCAGGCAAAGCGGGCGTTCGGGTTGTATGGCGACGCGGTGAATAAGGTAGCATTTCAAGATTTTGCTAAATCTGTATCGTCTTCGATACAGGTGTCAAGTGAGGCAACTGTGCATGCCCTAAATCGGTTTTTTCGGCAGCTTGATGATTCGGGCTTGTCATTGATAGAGTCTTATAGGAATACCATTTGTGTAAACAAGTTCAAATTCGAGAATCTGTTTCCATCATTTAGTAATCTGATATTGCCTAGTGTGGCTTTATCCCTGCGTGACTTTGGTGCAAGTTCTGTATTTAATCAGATTGCAATGGCTCAGTCGGCTATTCTAGACCAGGCACGCCATTTAGTGGAGTCGATTGCAAATCTGTCAGACCCTTCGCAACTTGTGTGGCGTTCGCTTCCCTCGAACTTGCAGGATTGTAGCAAAGAGGTCAATCTTGATGAAATAATCTCTTTTGTCCAGCAAGAGGGAATTCCTCTATATTTGGTGCCGCGGAAACGCATTGTCGTGCGTCTCGTTCGAGCACAAAATACGGCTGCGCGGCGTCAGGTGCTAAGTGCGTGTTATGAACAGATAATTGAAGACTGTGTGAGCATTCTTGAAGCTCGCGCAGAGGATTGGGATGGTGATGAGATCGCATTTATTGTTGACGCAATTGGTGCGATGCGGGCTGGTTACGTTCGATCTGCTCAAGCGATGTTGACCGCTGTGCTTGATACTCTAATTCGACGTTTTGTTCCGGATCCGAAGGTGCGTCGCTCTCTCACTAATCATCGGAATGGGGCGAATGTTCCTGATGTGTTTGATGATCTGAGTCTGCGACAGGGGTTAGTCTGGCTGCCAATTTGGAATGCGCATAAGGCATTTTGGGTTGATAAAGGTGATAGTGTTCCACGGGTGTATTCGCGGCATGCAAGTGTTCATGGTGTCTCGAGGCGTCAATTCAGTAAGCGGAACTGTTTGCAGGTATTAATGCTGGTGACTAGTCTTGTTGGGTATCATGTGGGGGATGTTATCGTTTGATCGTTGATCGATTTAGTTTGCTGTCGTTCAATCGTTGGTTGAAGTAGTGTTCTAGCGCATCTTGCTCAGCTTTCGTCATTAGATTCATCTGAGTCTTATGTATTTGGATTATGTTGATCAGGGTCCCATAGTTGCGGTGCCATCGTTTTTGCGACCGTTCCAAAATAATCATTCTGTGCTAGACGATATATAGAGTACCACCAGTTAGATAATTCATCTGCTATCCAGTTGTTTGTGCGCTTGACATAGTCGTCTATCTCTGCGTTTTCTGTTGGTATTTGTTTGAATTCATCAATTGTGGAGGTGATGTGGTCTTCTAGGTCTTCCCATAATTTCAGTGGCGCCTCTCTATCTCTGTTGTTTCCAGTTGCGAGTATGTCTAAGTAGTAAAAGCGGCCGGAGTTGCCGTAGCAAGCAAGTGTTTTGAAAAGTAATGGGATGATACTGCTCGTTGTAATTTTTGTTGCGAGTTCCTGTGTGTAGTTGCTGCTTCTTCCACTGTGAAGGCTGTCTGATATTATGGTGTTGATCCTTTCATTTAAGTTCTCTATGTCGTGTCCCCAGTCCCTGCTGAGTGTGTGTTTGGAAGGCCACTGTCCTGATTCTTCTATCGTGTTGCAGCCTAGAATTACCTTTAGTAGTTTTTCAACTCCAATACTTCCGAGTGTGAATGTTGTATCTGCATCGTTGGCGAGGTACTTCATATTGCGTATAGATGTTATGCAGTCGCGCAGAAGATTCTTTGCGGACGTTGCTTCTTGGATTAATGCCAGCGCTTGTGTGCGTGAGAGTGATGGGTGCAGGCTGGATTCATTTTTGCATGGGGGAATTGTTGTCATTTCTGCTTTCCTGTATGTGGTAGCGTGTAGCATTTCCAGTTGCCGAATATTTATGCCCTTCGAGGATGTGGTTTGGCTACTTCTCTTCGTGGGAGCAGGCGTTCATATTGTGTGAAATTGTAACTTACAGTATGTATTTTCATGCCTCTGATTTGGGTGTCTAGATTGTTGGTCCTGTGGGACGGGTTGAAGGGGCAGCAGCGAGGATCCACATGCGACCAGAGTATGTCCGTTCCTGACGTCCTCGCACCCGAGCTAAATGACGGTGTGTTGTGAGCGCCATCATGGAGGATAACTAGGTTATTGTTGTCGCGTATACAGGCCTAGTGCTGAGGCGACACGGGGTGTAAAGGAATGACATGTGGGGCAGTCTCAATAAACCTGGCGCACATGGTGAAAACGTCGGAGATGGGCGAGACCTGCAGCGTGAAACAAGCGGTGGGGAGTTGACGGCAGCTCAACGGAGCGAGGCTGAGCAGCGTGCTCTCGAGTTCCTGGCGAAGGTCGTGCGCGTGCCCGGCGTGCGCGTCAACCGCGAGGAGTTCCTGCGCCAGGAGCTGCGCAAGCTCCGCATGGGTGACGACGCAATCGCACGTGCAATCGACTCGAGCCCGTTGCTCGCCGGCGTCTCCCTGACCGAGATCGACAAACTCGCGGAGGAAGCGATCTCCTACGAGACGAACAAGTCGGCGGCCATCTCCTTCGTCGCGGGTATCCCCGGCGGCTTCGCGATGCTCGGCACCATCCCCGCGGACCTGATGCAGTACTACGCGCACGCGCTGAGGATCATGCAAAAGCTCGCCTACCTGTACGGCTGGGGAGATCTCCTCCCGGACGGCCGAGACGCTGACGATGACACGCTCGGCGTACTCGCCGTGTTTTTCGGCGTCATGCTGGGGGTTGGGGGCGCCGCCCAATCCCTCACGGCGTTCGCGCGCGTGGCTGCCAAGACCGCCTACCAGAATCACGCGACCAAGCGCGCCCTCATGAGTATCACCTGGTACCCGGTCGTCAAGCACAGCCTGCGCCTCATCGGCATCAACATCACGAAGAGCACCGCCGCCAAGGGATTCTCGAAGATCGTCCCCGTCATCGGCGGATTCGTATCGAGTGGCCTGACCTTCATGGCCCTTCAGTCCCAGTCCGCGCTCCTCAAAGAGCACCTGCGCGAGATCCCGCCTCCCGGCGTCGACGTCGACGAGTGGGACCGGCATCGCCTCGGCGTGACCAGGCAGGGACAGACACCTGAGACGGCGACGACTATCAAGAAGGGGCTGCGCGGCAAAGCGAAGGTCGTGATGGTCGGTGCTAAGAGCGCGGCCTCGGGTATCGCCGACGGCGCCTCCAGCCTCTCCGGGGGCCTGAAGGGGCGCCTCGGGCGCCGCAAGTAACGACATCACCGACGAGGCCGGGGCCCGTACCGCGCGCATCAGCGGTACGCAGCCCCGGCCTCGTTACCGTGTATACCCCGCCACTGTTTCCCATTCTCGCGCGCCCGGGGGAGGGGAAACCTGCCACGATATGCGGGTGAATGAGACGACTGAACCGGCCCTGGCCTCGTCTGTGACGGAGGCGGGCCCGCTGATCCTGCAGGCTTTTGCCTGGGACATGGTGCCGGACGCCAGCCACTGGCGCTACCTCGCCGAGCACGCCCAGGCGATCGCGGACCTGGGCGTCACTATTGTCTGGCTGCCGCCCGCCTACAAGGGGCATGAGGGTATCAACGACGTTGGCTACGGCGTCTACGACCTGTACGACCTGGGCGAGTTCGACCAGAGGGGCTCCGTGCCCACGAAGTATGGGACGAAGGACGAGTACCTGGCCGCCATCGATGCCCTGCACGAGGCGGGAATCGCCGTGTGCGCCGACATCGTCCTCAACCACCGCATGGGCGCCGACGCGACCGAGACCGTGCGAGCCACCCCGATCAACCCCCAGAACCGTCACGAGTCGATCGGGGAACCCGAGATGATCGAGGCGTGGACCCGCTTCACGTTCCCGGGGCGCGCGGGCGCGTACTCGGACTTCACGTGGGACTGGACGTGCTTCCACGGCATCGACTGGGATGAAGCCACGAAGC
>ERZ773037.1326-NODE-1326-length-12952-cov-4.377607_pt1 | contig 12952 bp, 13 predicted proteins | sample MGYA00511466_ERZ773037 | MGnify/ENA primary metagenome ERZ773037 (study PRJEB29015, sample SAMEA2738146) | human oral metagenome | biome: human oral; feature: human-associated habitat; material: saliva | place: China | collected 2202 ... | reverse complement strand
CAATTCGTGATAACGATCCAGTTGTATACTTAGAACATATGAAATTATACCGTTCATTCCGTGAAGAAGTTCCAGAAGAAAGCTATACAGTTCCATTAGGAAAAGCAGCTGTAACTCGTGAAGGTACAGATGTTTCAATTATTACTTACGGAGCAATGGTTCGTGAATCAGTTAAAGCAGCTGAAAACTTAGAAAAAGAAGGGATTTCTGTAGAAGTTATCGACTTACGTACAGTTTCTCCATTAGACTTAGATACAATTTTAGCTTCAGTTCAAAAAACTGGACGTGTTGTAGTTGTACAAGAAGCTCAACGTCAAGCAGGTATCGGCGCAATGGTAATGTCTGAAATTTCAGAACGTGCAATTTTACACTTACAAGCACCAATTGGACGTGTTGCAGCACCAGATACAATTTTCCCATTTGGTCAAGCAGAAAATGACTGGTTACCAAATGCAAGTGATATTGAAGCAAAAGTTCGCGAAACTTATAATTTTTAATTCGTAAAACCATTCACTAAAGAGCAAAAAGCCCTTCAAAGGTGATTTGCTCTTTAGAATATTTAAGTAAAAATTAAGAAGGGATGTACAAGCATGGCTTTCCAATTTAAAATGCCTGATATCGGTGAAGGTATCGCAGAAGGCGAAATCGTAAAAATCGACATTAAAGTCGGTGACACAATCCAAGAAGATGATATTTTATTCGAAGTACAAAACGACAAATCTGTAGAGGAAATTCCATCTCCAGTAAGTGGTAAAGTATTAGAAGTTAAAGTTCAAGAAGGAACAGTAGCTCGTGTAGGAGATATTATCGTAGTTATCGATGATGGTTCTGGTCCAGCAGAAGCAGCTCCAACAGCTAGTCCAGCAGCAAGTGCACCAGCGGCTCCAGCAGCAGGTGTATTCCAATTCAAATTACCAGATATTGGTGAAGGAATTGCAGAAGGTGAAATCGTAAAAATTGATGTTAAAGTAGGCGACACAATCGCAGAAGATGACATTTTATTTGAAGTACAAAATGATAAATCTGTAGAAGAAATTCCATCTCCAGTAAGTGGAACAATTACTGCAGTTTTAGTATCTGAAGGAACAGTAGCTCGTGTAGGAGATGTTATTGTTGAAATCGCAGCAGAAGGAGTTGCACCAGTTGCAGCGCCATCAGCACCAGCGGCTCCAGCAGCTAGTCCAGCAGCAGCTCCAGCACAACCAACAGGAGTTCCAGCAGCAAGCAATCCTGGTAAATTAGTATTAGCTATGCCTTCAGTACGTCAATACGCACGTGAAAAAGGTGTTGATATCACAGCAGTTGTTCCAACTGGTAAAGGTGGACGTGTAACTCGTGAAGATATCGATAACTTTGGTGGCGCACCAGTTGCATCAGCTGCTCCAGCAGTAGAAGCAGCACCAGCAACTCAAGCGGCAGTACCTACAGCACCAGCACCAGCAGCGGCACCATCAGCACCAGCTGCTAAAGCAGAACCAGCTAAACCATTTGTAGGTTCAGCAGAACGTGAAGAACGCGTGAAATTAACTCCAATGCGTAAAGCAATCTCTAAAGCAATGGTTAATAGTAAACATACAGCTCCTCACGTAACATTACATGATCAAGTTGAAGTTTCTAAACTATGGGATCACCGTAAGAAATTCAAAGATGTTGCTGCAGCACAAGGTACTAAATTAACATTCTTACCATATGTTGTAAAAGCATTAGCAGTAGCAATGAAGAAATACCCAGTATTAAATGCTTCAATTGATGATGCAACACAAGAAATTGTTTATAAAAACTACATCAATATCGGTATTGCAACAGATACAGATTTAGGATTATTCGTTCCAAATATTAAAGATGCAAATACTAAGAGCATGTTTGGAATTGCTGATGAAATTAATGCATTAGCAGCTAAAGCTCACGAAGGTAAATTAACTGCAGCTGATATGGGACATGGAACAATTACAATTTCAAATATTGGTTCAGTAGGTGGCGGCTGGTTCACTCCAGTTATTAACTACCCTGAAGTAGCTATCTTAGGTGTAGGTACAATCGTTCGTGAACCAGTGATTAACGAAAACGATGAAATCGTAATCGGACGTAATATGAAATTATCATTAAGTTTCGACCACCGTATCGTGGACGGAGCTACTGCTCAAAAAGCAATGAACGAATTGAAACGTTTATTAGCTGATCCAGAATTATTATTAATGGAAGCTTAATTATAAATTAGTAGTACGACGTAAACCGTTTGGTCTACGTCGTATCACTATTGAAAACTTTTAAGAGGTGAAAAAGATGGTAGTAGGCGATTTCGCTATTGAACTAGATACAGTCGTAATTGGTGCCGGCCCTGGTGGGTATGTTGCTGCAATTCGTGCAGCTCAAGAAGGACAAAAAGTTGCGATTATTGAAAAAGAATATATTGGTGGTGTGTGTTTAAACGTTGGATGTATTCCATCTAAAGCATTAATTTCTGCAGGACATCATTATCAAGAAGCTCAACATTCTGAAGTTTTCGGAGTAACTGCTAAAGAAGTAGTATTAGATTTTGCTAAAACTCAAGAATGGAAAGATAACCAAGTTGTTAAAAAATTAACTTCTGGTATTGAGTACTTATTAAAGAAAAATAAAGTTGAAATTATTCGTGGGGAAGCTTTCTTAGTAGATGACCACACATTACGTGTTGTTACTGAAGATGCTGCTCAAACATATTCATTCAACCATGCAATTGTTGCAACTGGTAGCCGTCCAATTGAAATCAAAGGTTTCAAATTTGGTGGACGTGTGATCGATTCAACTGGTGGTTTAGGATTAAAAGATGTTCCTAAAAAATTAGTTGTTATCGGTGGTGGAGTTATCGGTTCAGAATTAGGTGGAGCTTATGCTAACTTAGGTTCTGAAGTAACAATTTTAGAAGGTGCTCCAAGCATTCTTTCTATGTTCGATAAAGATATGGTGAAATTAGTAGAAGATGATTTTGCTAAAAAAGGTGTTACAGTTATTACTTCTGCAATGGCTAAAGAAGCTGTTGATAATGGTGATAGCGTAACTGTTAAATTTGAAGTAGATGGTAAAGAACAATCAATCGTTGCTGATTATGTAATGGTTGCTGTAGGACGCCGTCCAAACACAGATGAATTAGGATTAGACGTTGTAGGTGTTGAAATGACTGAACGTGGTTTAGTAAAAGTAGACAACCAAGGCCGTACAAATATTAAAAATATTTTTGCAATTGGAGATATCGTTCCTGGTGCAGCATTAGCGCATAAAGCAAGTTACGAAGGTAAAGTTGCTGCTGAAGCAATCTCAGGTAAACCAGTTGCTGTTGACTATCGTGCAATGCCAGCTGTTGCGTTCACAGATCCAGAATTAGCTTCTGTTGGTTATACTCAACAACAAGCAAAAGATGCTGGATTAAAAGTGAAAGCATCTAAATTCCCTCTAGCAGGAAACGGTCGTGCTATTTCATTAAATGCAACTGAAGGTTTCGTTCGTTTAATTACAACAAAAGACGATAACGTAATTGTAGGTGCTCAAGTAGCAGGGGTAAATGCTAGTGACTTAATCGCAGAATTAGGTTTAGCAGTTGAAGCAGGTATGAATGCAGAAGATATCGCATTAACAATCCACTCACATCCATCATTAGCTGAAGTAGTTATGGATACAGCTGAATTAGCATTAGGTATGCCAATTCATATTTAATAATATTTTGTTTGAAAGGCCGAGTTTTCTCGGTCTTTTTTGTATTTCGATAGCATTTTGAGTTGCGTATCCATTCTAATAGGTATAAAATAGAGAGTACTTTTTATAGAAGGAGAGATGGCATGGAAGAAGGTTTAGATCAGAAGTTTAATAAAACAGAATTAAGAATGAATATTTTTCATATTGTATGGCCTGTTTTTATTGAAGTTTTATTAGGATCTTTATTCGGAATGGTCGATATGATGATGGTTGGTCGAATTCCAGTACATGCAGCTCAAGCAGTTTCTGCTGTTGGTATGACGAATCAACCTGTATTTTTAGGATTAAGTTTTGTTCAAGCGTTAAATGTAGGAGGAACAGCGATTATTGCTCGATATTATGGAGCAAAAAAATATAAAAATATTAGTCTAGTTTTAAAACACGTGATGTTACTGGCAATGCTTGGATTTGTCATTCCTATTTCAGTGCTGATGATTGTATTAGCACCAAATATATTATCATTTTTAGGAGCCGATACTTCTGTTATTGAAGTTGGAGTCTCCTATTTTAGAGTGATTATGCTAGGATTTATTTTCCAATCCTTTTCATTTACGATGACAGCAGCTTTACGTGGAATTGGTGAAACAAAAATTCCGATGCGTAATAATCTAATTGCAAATAGTTTAAATGTACTTGGAAATGCTGTGCTAATTTATGGTTTATTTGGTTTCCCAATACTTGGAGTAACTGGAGCGGCTATTTCAACAGCTTTGAGTAATGTCATTGCAATGTCGTTAAATTTACGGTATGTGTTATCTAAAAAGAGTGTTTTATATTTGGATTTTAAGGAGAAATTTCAATTCCGATTTGAAATGATGAAAGATTTAATCCGAATTGGATTGCCGACTGCTTTAGAACAATTAGCATTAAGAGTGGGAATTATTTCATTTTTAAATATTGTTTCTGGATTGGGGACAAATGTTTATGCGGCTCATCAAATTTCATTAAATATTTTAAATCTAACTTATTCACCTGCTCAAGCTTTTGGGATTACAGCTTCAACTTTAATGGGTCAATCTTTAGGAGCAAAAAATGAACAATTGGCAAGAACTTATACAAGAATGTGCCAACGAATTGGTTTTGTGATTGCTATCGGGATGTCTTTATTTATCTTTTTCGGTTCAAAAACTTTAGCAGAATTTTATTCTACTGAGCCTGAAATTATTCAAAATACAATGATTGCATTAACAATTGTAGCATTTGTTCAACCATTCCAAAGTCATCAATTAATTACTTCTGGGGCACTAAGAGGAGCAGGGGATACCGTTTGGCCATTAATTGCTATTTTTGTAGGTTCGGTCTTAATTCGAGTTAGTTTGGGTTATGTATTTGTTAATGTATTATATCTTGGCTTAGCAGGAGCTTGGTATGCAGTATTTATTGACCAATTTATTCGATGGCTAATTATTTTATTTAGATTTAAATCAGGAAAATGGAAAAATATTCGTATTTCTCTAGATTAGTAGAGGAAAGGATTAGTCTTTTTATTTTAGTGAAAAAGGTGTATACTAAGTGGTGTACTTTTTTGAGGAGGGACTTATTTGGCAAATTATAGTTATCCATTAGACTTGGATTGGACTCACCAAGAAATGTCAACGGTTATTTCATTATGGAATGCAGTAGAAGATGCTTATGAACGTGGAATTGAAACAGAATTGTTTATCAAACGATATAAAGATTTCAAAACGATTGTAAAAAGTATTGGCGAAGAAAAAAGACTTGGTAAAGAATTTGAATCGGTTTCTGGATATAGTTTATATCGTGTCGTTCAAATGAGTAAAAATGCTTCAAAAATAATTAAAATGGAACAGTAGAAAGGATGTTAGTTATGGATTTATTTGCAACACATTTATTAGTCAATGATTGGATTATGGAGGCTGGAAATAAAATTCGTCATAGCTTTGGTGAATCAATTACAGTGGATACAAAATCTAGTCGTAATGACTTAGTAACAAATGTTGATAAAGAAATCGAGCAATTTTTAATTTCAAAAATACGTGAACAATTCCCAACACATAAAATTATGGGAGAAGAAGGATTCGGTGACGAATTAACTTCAATGGACGGATATGTATGGTTAATCGATCCAATCGATGGAACTTTAAACTTTGTAAAACGTCAAGAAGATTTCGGTATTATGGTAGCTTTATATAAAGATGGCGTTGGTTTATTAGGGTACATTTATGATGTAATGCGTGACCGCTTTGTTTATGGTATTAAAGATTACGGTGCTTATTGCAATGGTCGTCGTTTATCTAAACCAGAAGTTCATAGTATCGGTGATAGCTCTATTAACGTAAATGGATTTATGTTATTAGAAGCCAATGAAAAAGAAGCAGCAATGATTCGTAAAGCAATGGTAACTCGTACTTATGGAGCTTCTTCAATTGAACATATCCAAGTAGTATTAGGAAAGTCTGTAGCTTATGTATCAACATTATTAGCACCATGGGATATTGCTGCTGGTATGGTAATTGCAAAAGAATTAGATTTACACTATAGTACAGTAGACGGAAAAGAAGTTGACTTCTTAGTACCAAATAAAAAGACTACAGGAGTTATCTGTTCAAAAGAGATTGCAGAAGAAATTATTGCAGCATTTAAATAATAGTAATCGAGTCGTAAAGATTTTCGACTCTTTTTTATAAGGAGAATTTATGAATATTGCAGTTTATTGTGCCGCTAGTCAAAGTAATTGTCCAGCTTTCGATGAAAGAACAAAAGAACTAGGAAAGTGGATGGCGCAGAAGAATCACACACTTGTTTACGGTGGAGGAAATACTGGCTTAATGGGAGTGATTGCAACTTCTGTTATGAATGCAGGTGGACAAGTCATTGGCGTCATGCCACAATTTTTTGTGGATCGTGAAATCGCAAAAAAAGATATCACCAAACTTCATATTGTTGAAACGATGTCGCAACGTAAAAACAAAATGATTGAATTAAGTGAAGTATATATTGCACTTCCCGGAGGACCAGGAACACTAGAAGAAATTGCAGAAGTCGTTTCATGGGTAAGAGTCGGTCAAACGAATGGAATCTGTATTTTTTACAATATGGAAGGGTATTATAATCATTTGGAATCTTTTTTTAATCATATGGTGACGACAAATTTACTAAGTAAAGAAGATAGAAATCAAATCTATTTCGCAAACAACCTTGAAGAAATTGAAAAATTAATCGAAAACTATGAAAAGCGTTAGAGGAGAGTCTGACGCTTTTTAATATTTTATAAATTTGGAATAAAACAATAAAAATATTGTATTTTTCCAAATAAAGTGTTATACTTCACATATAAGAGGTAAAGGAGGAATTATGTATGGTAAATGTTAATATTGACTTAATAAAAAGATTGGAAAAACCCAAAAATAAAGTAGATGTAGTTTTAGATACAGATGCTTTTAATGAAATAGATGATCAATTTGCTTTGGCTTATCTAATTCAATCTTCTGAAAAGTTAAATTTGAAAGCGGTTTATGCAGCACCTTTTGATAATCACCATTCATCAGGACCTAAAGATGGAATGGAAAGAAGTTTTGAAGAAATATTTAAAGTGTATGATTTAATGAAAGAAACAAGATTTCATGACGTCACTTATAAAGGTGCAACTCAATTTTTAGCGAATAAAGTTACTTATTGTGATTGTGATGCGGTGAATGATTTAGTTGAACGCTCAAAGGGATATAGTAAAGAAAATCCTTTATATGTTATTGGAATTGCCGCAGCAACGAATATTGCATCCGCTATTATTAAAGATAAAACTATTGTAGATAGAATAGTAATTTTGTGGCTTGGGGGATTAAGTTATGATTGGCATGATAATCGTTCATTTAATTCAGGGCAAGATGTAATTGCAGCTCAAGTTTTATTAGATTCATATGTACCATTAGTACAATTTCCTGGGAAAGGTGTTATTGATCATTTTACAACTACTGGACCAGAATTGGAATATTGGTTAAAAGGGAAAAATGATTTCTGTGATTATATGATTGAAAAAACAGCGGAAGAAGCAAGAATTACTTATGGTGGTAAAGTTTGGTCTAGAGCAATTTGGGATGTGGTTCCGGTTGCTTGGTTATTAGATGGAGAATTTATGTTAGATAAATTAGTTACTAGTCCTATTATGCAAGAAAACCATTATTATAGTAATGATCCAAGAAGACATTTTATAAAGTATGTTTATAGTGTTAATAGAGACAACCTAATGAATGATTTATTTGAGAAAATGGCACGTTTTAACTAGGGGGAAGTATTATGGTATCAAGTTTTTTAAACAAAAGAATATTTCAAAAAATTGAACCATATCTATATTTATTACCAGCATTAATAGTAATATTGACATTTACATACTATCCTTTTTTTCAAAATGTCATTAATAGTACTTATATTGTTAATGCTGCTGGTTTAAGGAAAAACTTTGTAGGATTAGAAAATTATAGAAAAATATTAACGAATCCCGTATTTTTGCAGGCTATAAAAAATACAATTATATTTGCAGCTTGTACAATTCCTTTGTCTTTGATTGTAGGACTAATTTTAGCTTTAATTGCTAGAGAAAAAACTAAATTATCACCTGTATATGAAGCGTTATTTTCATTACCAATGGCAATGTCGTTATCAGTTATGGCTGTTATTTTTCAATTAATGTTGAATCCAACACTAGGTATTGTAAATAAGACACTTGGACTTGAAATTAATTGGTTAAGAGAATCTTTAACAGCATTACCTGCATTAATTGCTATGGAAGTCTGGCTCAATATAGGGTTTAATTTTTTATTCTTATTAACGGCAATTAGAAATATTCCTGAAGAAATTCTTGAAAGCGCTAAAATGGATGGTGCTAATAGATGGGTAAGATTATATCATATTATTTTACCGTGTATTTCACCTACTATGCTATTTTTAATTGTTTCTTCAATTGCTAAAGAAATGATTGCCAGTGGATTAACATTGATATTAACACAAGGTGGACCTGATGGTAAAACAGAAACAATTGTATCGTTCATTTATAAAAACTCAATTTTAAATCAAAATTATAATGTTGGATATGCTGCTTCAGTAATTGGATTTATTTTGACATTTATCTTTGTATTGATCAGCTTTATTTATGAAAAGAAAGGGGTACATTACGTATGAAAAAAATAAGTTTAATGAGCTATCAGTTGTTTTGCTTAGTAATTGGCTTAATCGTAATATTCCCTATTATTTATGCAATATCAGTATCTTTTATGCCGCCTGAAGAAATATTGTCCACATCTGTACATTTATTCCCAAAACGATGGACAATTGAAAACTATATTCAAGCTTTTACTAAAGCTCCATTATTAAGATATTTGTTAAATTCTTTAATAATGACTTTAGGAGCTACAACAGTTAGATTATTCACAGCAAGTACTGCGGCTTTTGCTTTTTCCTTCTTTGAATTTAAAGGTAAAAAATTTTTGTTCCTATTTTTTATTGGAACAATGATGATACCTAGTGATTTATTGATTATTAAAAATTATAGTACTGTAGCAAAGTTAGGTCTTGTTAATACTTATTTAGGTATGATGGTTGTATTTTTTGTAACTATGGTTAATATTTTTGTTATGCGTCAATATTTTCTTTCTTATTCAAAATCGGTAAGAGAAGCAGCTTTAATTGACGGTTGTACAAATTTTATGTTCTTCAGAAAAATTTTAATTCCATCGTCAAAACCTGTATTTATAACAACATTTATTTCTTCTTTTGTAGGAGTATGGAATCAATATTTGTGGCCGTTATTGGTAACAAATCGCAATCAAATGAGAACAGCTCAAGTTGCTGTAACTTTGTTAAATTTTCCAGATGCTAGTCCCCATGGAATTGTGATGGCTGCAGCAATAATTATTGTATTACCTTCAGCAATCATATTTATTATATTCCAAAGATATATTAAAAAAGGAATGATGGCTGGAGGAGTTAAGGGATAAAATTTAAACATATTAAAATAACTAATAAATTAGAAAGGAGTATTAGTTATAAAAATGTAAAAAAAGAAAAGGAGTATTAATATGAAAAAGAAAATATTATTAGCAACAATTTTTAGTATGTTTGGGTTAGTCGGATGTAGTCAAGTTTCAGAAGATACTACTACAACGAAAGTTTTAGAGAACAGTTCAACTACTCAATTAGTAGATAATATTAAACCTACAGAAATTACTTTTTGGCATGCAATGAAGGGAAGTAATGGAGAAGCAATAGAAAGAATTGTGAATAGTTATAATGAAACCCAAGGAAAAGAAAAAGGAATTAAAGTTACCGCAGTATTTCAAGATACAAAAATTGCTAGTAAAGTAAAATTAGCATCTTCTACTAAGGATATGGAAAATGCTCCAGATGTAATTCAAACTGTCGGAAGCGATATTCCAGGAATATCAGCATTACCAGAAATTATTCCTGCAAGTCATATTTTTGAACAAAAAAATAATACCCTGAAGCAAGATGATTTTTATCCACATTTATTAAGAGCATTTACTTATGAAAAAAATGTAATTGGAGTTCCGATGAATGCCTCTACTCTTTTATTATATTCAAATATGAATGCGCTTAAATCTGTAGGAGTTACTGAACCACCAAAAACAATTGATGAATTAGCTGAAGTCACTAAAAAATTAAAATCAATGGATGGTAAAAATGGATTTAATTCAGAAATTGCTAGATATCAATTAGTAAATTTTGTTGTTAGTCAATCTGATAAGAATTTTGTTGGAGATAATGAAGGTGGACGTGCTTCACGAATGACAAAATATGTAATGGGTGAAGATGGAAGTTTAGATAAATTTTTAACTGAATGGCAAAAAGTAATTGATACTGGAAATTATAAATTTACAGAAGATAATGCTAATGAAGAATTTTCTACAGGATTAAATTCAATGGTATTGTTATCTTCTGCTCGATTAGGAGCAATAAAAAAATTAGTTGGAGATTCATTTGAATGGAAAACATCATTTATACCTAAAGTGTCAAAAAATGATACTAGTGGTGCAAGTATTGGAGGTAGTTCTTTAGTATTATATAGCCATGATGATGCTAATCGTTTATCTGCTGCTTGGGATTTTATTTCTTATGCAACTTCACCAAAAGTTCAAGCTGAATGGTCTAAAGCAACCGGATATATTCCTGTTAATATTAATACAGAAAAATTACCTGAAATGATGAAATTTTATGAAGAAAATCCAAATTATAAAGTTGCATTAGAACAAATGAAAAATGCAAGTCCTATGTCTCAAGAACCATTTGATCTGGTCAATTGGGAAGTAAATGATATAATTAAAGATGTAATGAAACGTTTTGCACAAGGTAATATTAATAAAGATGAAGCAAAAGATGAAATTATTAAGAAAAGTAATGATGCACTTTCTGAATATAATAAAGTGAATAATTAATAATTAGAGAGGAGGAGGGGTTCAGTTTAAAGAATATTGAATTGAACCCTTCTTTTATGGTAGAAGATAAATATAAAAAAATAAAATTAATAACTTGTGATATTGATGGAACATTAATGAATACCAACAGATTGTTATCTGAAAAATTTGTTGAAATAGTTAAAGATTTAAAAGATTTAGGGGTACAATTTACTTTTGCATCTGGCAGACTTCCTTATAAAATTATGCCTTTAGTTTCTCAAATTAATAGTGATTTGCCATTTGTTGCATGCAATGGTGGATGTATATTTCAGAATGAAAAATTCTTGTTAAAAAAAATGTTTTCAATCAGGATATTGAGAGAGGTAATAAATTTATCGGAAATATTAGACGATACGATACTGTATTCGTTTGATGGCATTGAATATTGTTTAAGAGAAACAAAAGAATCAGCAATAAAAAGGCAAAAAAGAGGAAGTTATTATCCTATTAGAGGTATAGAAAATGAAGAATGGGAAAAGTTAAAAATCTTAAAGCTGAATATTTTATCTAATAAATCAATTTCATTACTAAAAAATCAATTAGATGCAATTAAAGATGAGGTTGAAATTACTTATTATGGGGATTTTGGTGTAGAAATTGTGCCAAAAGGAGTAAATAAACTAACGGGTATTAAACAAATAATAGAGCATATGAATGTATCCTTAGATGAAATTATTGCAATTGGAGATAATGAAAATGATTTAGAATTGTTGAGAAATGTTGGGATTGGTGTAGCAGTACAGAATGCCACTCAAGAAATTAAAGAATGTAGCAATTTTGTTACTGAAAATTGCGGTGAAGAAGGAGTGATTGAGTTTTTAGAAATATTAAGAAATTACTTAAAGGGGTGAAAATATGGAATTATCAATTTCTACGAACGTAATTTTTGAACGTGAAAATGGGTATGATACAGATATTGAGAGAACAATAAAATTATGTAGTAAAGCAGGATATAAATTTTTAGATTTCTGTTTTCATGATTTAACACGATTTGATAGTCCAATTTTTACAGAAAATTGGCAAAATTACTTTATATCTTTAAAAAATTTAATATATAATCATACTAAAAATGGTTTCTATGTATATGCTAAACCGAATTTAAATTCTAATCACGATGTTGTTAATTATATAATTCGTTATATTGCTAGACCTGTTATGGCTCAATCACGTATTTTAAATGTTATTAATGATTCTATTACTTTTTGGTATAATCGTCATGAAGACAATAAACGTGTTGAAGAAACTATTTCTATTGATGAATTTATTAAACGCTTAATTATTCATATTCCTGACGAACAATTTAAAATGATTAGATATTATGGTATTTATGCTAGAAGATACAAAAATTCTAATAAACTTATTAAAAAATTATCTATCGTTTCATATAATATTCGCAAACGTCTTTCTCGATGGAGAGAATCTATCGAGTTAACATTTCATTATGATCCCGCAAAATGTTCTTGTGGACAAATTATGACATTCATCACTATTGTTTGTAAGAAAAAATCTCTTGTATACTCTGTCCTCTAATTGTATAATTTAATTGGAGATGATAAATATGGATGAACAAAACGTTGATGAATTAAAAAATTATTATATGAAACACCCACCAGAAGGTTTTTCTTCTGAAGAAATATCAAAAATGTCTGATGAAGATATTCTTGATATGGATTATTTTTTAAATGAATAAAAAAATTTTATCCCATATGGGATTTTTGAAGTGAACCCAGAATGTTAGACAAAAATATATAGTTTAACAAGGAGGGTTCATTTTTATGTCCAAATATTCAAATGAA
>ERZ773037.1324-NODE-1324-length-12963-cov-49.252402_pt1 | contig 12963 bp, 13 predicted proteins | sample MGYA00511466_ERZ773037 | MGnify/ENA primary metagenome ERZ773037 (study PRJEB29015, sample SAMEA2738146) | human oral metagenome | biome: human oral; feature: human-associated habitat; material: saliva | place: China | collected 2202 ... | reverse complement strand
AAACATATAACGGTGTTCACCGGCAGGGTTCCTGCTTGCTCCAAAGTGATCCGCAAATCTCTAGATTTCCAAACCTTTCAGCCCATGAGTTTGGTCTCTACTAAATCCGTCTGAGACATGCCGTCTTTTTCAACGCAATATTCATATAATAGATAATTATAGGGCTCAAACGGGGAAATTGTCAACTGGAAACCTATTCCGCATTAGGAAAGTAACGATGAAAGTATAACAATTAAATTTTATCGATATCAACCAAGCGACACAAATAAAATACAGCCTCTGATTAAATTCTATCAAATCCATCATATGGCAAACTATACGTCTTATAATCATAGCCAGTAATCCGCCACATTTTATTATCCATTTGAGTCATTTCTATAGGTAATACTTTGGTTTCATTAGTCTTCTTATCCAATGCACGAATTTCTATATTAACAACTCCATTGTTCTTATTTTTTTCTTCTATGGAAATTAATTCATATCGCCCTACCTCTTTTAACGTCTGCAAATTATCTTTAAACGGATCTTTAGGGTCAGGTCTATTCGGTATATGACTCCTTAAATCTTGGTTAAGTAATACCTCTTTTACATCTAAATAGTAATTATCTATTGCTGTAAACAGCAATGCTTCTCCAAGATTCAAAATCTTAGTTTCTCCTTTTGAATTAGTTTGAGATATATTCCGTCCATCAGATTCTTTTAACAATTTCTCAATATACGGATCAAACACCTTATGCAAAATGCCTTCCCCATCAACCATCACAAAAAATGTATCTGGATCACCATTTTGAATTGCATTATAAACCACTCGAAGAGAGTATTCTGGTGACTCCTTATACACAAATTGATAGTACAGTCCATATCCAGCAGACACAACTATTCCAATTACTACTAAAATACCCAATATACTCTTTACGACCCCAATCTGTTTAAACTTCATTAACATTTCATCATTCCTTTCAACTACACATATTGCCTAGGTTTATCTAATTAATGTACAATATATCATAACTAGCATTTTATAGATAGTTTAAATTTGTAGTGTGAAAGAGAGGAATACTATGAGAAGATTATCCCTTATGATTCTTAGTTTATGTATGTTACTACTATCTGGGTGTGCCACAATAGATTCAGATATAAAAATTGACAATGATGGTAGTGGTACTTGGAATGCGACTATTCAATCCCAAGCAGAACCTCTTGAAAAAGAAGTTATTACCGAACTTATAAAAGAATATCCAATGCCTACCTACACCATCAAAGCTATTAATAATGATGGTAAAACAATAACAGTTGAGGATAATGATACAACACCTTATAAGTCTTGGTTAATAGCCTCAGAATTTAAAAACATAGACGAATTTACTCTAATTAGAAATGCTATGGTGTTGAAATCTAAAAACGAAAACCTAGCACCAGCATTAGAAAAAACAACAACTGGTGATTATATTGTGGATTTAGGTACTTCACTTGGAAACACAACTATCTCTGTATCTGGGACAATCGATAAAGCAAGTGTTCAATCAGGTACGTTAAAAAATGACAACACTATACTATTCACCCTAGGCGAACATATCCGTTTTGTCTTTAAGCCAAGCCACGGGTGGTTATTCTATATTGGTATCGGTGTGGCTATCGTTGCTGTCATTAGTGGTGGCTATATCTTCTACTTACGTCGTAAATATTATGGCAATGCAGCATAAGGAGACCATATGAAACGTAACTTTATAATTACATTATTACTGACTTTTACAATGCTCTTAATAACTGCATGTGGTAGTGATAATAATAACAAAAACAATACTGCTAACAGCAAATTTGAAGGTACTTGGATTGCTTATAATAAAACTAATGATAAAGATGATATTCAAGAATTAGTCATTGAAAATATTGATGGCCAACTATTAGTATCTTTATATGATTACTCCTATTATCCTTTAATGGATTATTTTTCTAGTGGTCTTGAAGAAGCTGATAACACTAAAAATGGTGGAGATACAGCTCCTGCTAATGCAGATTATCTCTTAACCAAGTCTAGTGATTCTTTACATAACAAACTTACTTCAGCTATCGACAATAAATTAGATGTAGGTCCTAACCCAATTATTTATAACGAAAAAGATGGCACCTTAGTTTTTAACAAAGTAATCTTCAAAAAGCAATCTGATGATAATTCTGTTCAAGCATATTTACCAGACTTAAAAGAAGATATGAAAAAACTTGTTGTGGAAGAACGCAAAAAAGATACATTTGGTAGTTTCAAACCAAAGCCAACCATTCAATTTGATTTTTCCTTTAATGATTCTATTTTAGATACCGCAAAATAAGGAGATATAGCATATGAAGTACATTTTTAAACTCGGCTTAATTATGGTTATGCTGTTATCTACTATTATTATTGTAGGCTGTGGCAAAAGCGAAAGCGAAAACAAATATCTAGGAACTTGGGTTGGCTATGATGGTAACAATGTTATGTACCGTATAACATTCCAAGAAAATGGCAAAGAATATATGGTAACAGAAGATAAACTATTTTATAAATCAGAGAAAAACTATCCTAAGCCCCATGGAAGTCTCTTCCCATCAATTGATGATAGTGTAAAGCAAGCCAATAATACTTATAACATCAACTTTATTCTTCAAAAAGACTCTCGAACAACAACAGCGAGAGAGATTACACCACAAAACGAAAAAGATGATAAAGAAAAAGATAAGTATAAAAATCAACTCAGCTACGATGAAGGTCGTACAATCATTAGATATATCGAAAAGGATAATACATTATTAATTAATGGTATTCGATATAAAAAAGAAACATCTCCAGATGTAACTAATGACATTTTAAAACAAATGCAAAATGCTAGACGTATTGAATTAGAAACAAAATTCCATAAATATGGTAATCGTGCTATCGGATCTAACCACAATCTAGTCATCATAGATAAAATCACCTTTGACGATAGTATATTAACTAGTAGTAAATAACACCAAAAGCTCCTACATTAAGTAGGAGCTTTCTTTTATAAAAAAATTTATTATTTATGAGACTACATCGCACTAGTTGTAAGTAATCGATCTACCAAGAACCACAGCACAAAGATTGCACATAGTAATCCTGCTGTAAGGCCTGTGGTAGGTGTAGCATCAATCAAACCAATTTCATGAGCCATTTGTTTTGTTAAGATCACTTGCCCTGTAGGAGAGCCAAAGCGATTTGAGTGGCTTTCACCAGGAAGCACCATTAACACTAGTAATATAATTGTACCAATGACAGGAACGAGTCCCACAAAGACAAGTCCGCCAGAGCGGCCTTGATCATGCAGGCGCCGCACCGCAACGGCTACGCCAGGAATGACCATCACTACGGACAGTAGGACTAGGATTACTAAGCCGAAGCCAACGCCAACCACACTAGAGAGCGGACTAATATAGCTCAAAAAAGCACAGGTAAATAAAATGGCTACAAAGAGCAGTTGGTACATCAAAAAGAAGTTCCAATATTCACTACGACTAGCGCGTCCTTCAAAGTCAGCATATTTGTAAATCAAACATTGTTTAAAGTTTTCAATCAATCCCAAGTTATATTTATCTAACGAAATAGGTGCTTTACGAATACGTCCACAGTTTGGACAGTATCGTTCATTTTTTAACACCTCATGCCCACAATAGGGACAAGGTCTCATACTAAACTCCTTCCATTCACAGCAGGAAACAGTGAAGCTCATAAAGTCCTGTTGTTCTTAACACATATAATAACTTAGATATGTTGTAACGTAACCATATCTATTTTTTTAAATTCATCTTGATTTCATTTTACTACAAAGTGTTATATTGTCTATAAAGGAGTTGTTAAACTTTTATAAAATAAAATAATAAGTATGCTATTTGATACAGGTTAATACTATATGTAGCCATTGGCATTAATGCCATACCATAATATATCACCGATAGTATCACCAAAGACGATGGATTGAAGAACGAAGATGGTAATGCCCATAACCCAGTCTTGTTTTCGAGATGGAGTTCCTTCAAGCCCTGTAGATTCACTTATATTCCTAGTAATAGGTATATAGGCAGTTCTTTCACCGTAACTATTCTCTCCTTCATCGCCTCGTTTCAATTCATAGTTCAAGAATATAAAGAAGCCTATAATAGGAATAAAGGAGATGAGCTGAGTCCAGCCACTACGGCCAATATCATGCATACGTCGCGTTGTGATGGCGATATTAGGAATCACGAAAAATAAAGTGACTAACAACGTAATCGTATCAATAATAGACTCGAAGTTATAAAGACCAATACCTTTACAAAGAATGGCTACAACCCCTAGTGTTCCTTGAACCATCATCATTCCAGCCATGAATCGCCAGTATTCACTACGACTTGCACGACCTTTAAAATTGGCGTAGTTTTTGATGCCTAGCACGAAAGCATCGGTATAGTTTAAATCATATATATTTACAGATGCCATACTAGTCCTCCTCAAACTCTTCAAAACCAACGATTTTCCAACCGTTACCCACATTATATAAACGTACTAATATAGATGGTCTTTTATCTACAAAGTCCACTCTATATCCGATATAATCCACCGTTACATCATCATCCACATCTTGAGACACATAATCCAATCGCATAGTTTCCACAACAGAACGTTGTTCCTTCGTCTTAGCCTGTTGCCAAAGATCAAAGGTACCATATCGTTCCATTTCACGACTACTCAATTCTCGATACGCACTATGATAATCCCCATTCGCAAGTGCTTTGTAATACTCTTTCACAACTAGATAACCTTCTGTTGTAGCAGAATCACTACGTAGTAAACGGTTTGCTTTTTTGGTGAAAGCCCCCTGCCCCAAGTTCCCAAAGGCAGTTTCTTCTACCATATAATTATGCCCCATCATAGATGTCCCTACACTGCTAGTAATCCAACCTAAAACAAGGATAGCCACGATGAATACACCCGAAATTGATTTCTTTTCCTTTATACTTGGTTCTGCAGATATTTGTTCATTAGTTACGTTTACTTCTTGCGTTGGAGCCGACCGCTTACATAATAGGTACAGCAAAACCAACCATCCTAAAATAGGAACGAAGACAAGGATCATCAATGTTGGATCATTGTTGGAATCACGCAACCGTCTTGCTACTAGCATAATAGTCGGCAATGTTAATACTACCGTCAATGCAGTCAATACGCCGCCCCCTAAGGATATAGCATATAGAAATCCATAAGGAATGAAGGTAGCAAGACCTGTTATGAATGTAACTAGACCGTATACAAAGGTCATAGCACTTATGGTAAGCCAAAAATCGGCTGTCGTTGTTCGTCCTTTACCATTTGCATAGTTTTCTACTAGCTCGCGATAGAGGATTTCATATACTCTCTGTTTCATAAAACTCCTACTATATTTAGATATTATATAAACTTAGATAATCCTATTATACTATGCTTTATCAAGGCAAACATTTCATTTCCTCTTCATTAATTTTACCTATACTAATAATATATTTTTTACAACTAAAATTCGTGCAATTAAGTTTGTATAGGAGATAATAATTATGAACGCTAAATTGACTAAAGTAGTAGCTATGGCCAGCTTGGCAGCATTCTTAACAGTAGGTATTGGTGCCAATGTAGCACAAGCCAAAGATTACCACTTCAAAATCGGTGAAAACCATCGCATGGAAAAGAACGATGATGGTACAGTAGACAGCAGTGCTCATCCATGGTTCAAACCAGATCAAAAGAAATATAGAAAACACAGAGTATCTGAACGTGAAAAACATGATAAAAATGCCACTGCTAAACGCAGCGAACAACATCAACGTTCCGAATCTACAAACGGCTAATCATTCCCCTTTCATAACTGGTTATCCAGTCATATAACACATAACTAAACTAACTAACCTAAAAAGGACGCTATACACATGTATAACGTCCTTTTTAGTATGTATTGTATTATCTATTTTATTATGCGGTAGCTGTTATTATGCGTCAGCTTTTAGCACAGCTTGTTTCATAGATTGTACGTAGTCAAATAATGCTTGATCTGCATTTTCACCGTGTTCTGCCACGATTTTAACGATAGCAGAGCCTACGATAGCACCGTCAGATACGCGCGCCATTGCTTCCGCTTGTTCTGGCTTAGAAATACCGAAACCAACAGCTACAGGAATATCTGTATATTTGCGAATCGTCTCAACGATGGATTTAATATCTGTCTTAATTTCGCTACGCATGCCTGTAACACCGAGGGAGGATACGCAGTACACAAAGCCTTCTGCGTCTTTTGCGATCATTTCGATGCGGTTTTCAGATGTTGGAGCGATCAAGGATACCACTTCAACGCCGTGTTTATTAGCAACACTCGCAAGTTCTCCTTTTTCTTCAAACGGCATATCTGGCACGATAACACCAGAGATACCGACCTCTTCGCAGAGGGTAAAGAATTTTTCACGACCGAATACATAGATTGGGTTCAAGTAGGTCATGAACACGAGTGGTACTGTCACTGCATCATCACCACTGCGCAAACGACGCACCATATCAAAGATATCGTGAATTTTTACGCCTGTAGATAATGCGCGTGTGCTCGCTTCTTGGATAACTGGACCTTCCGCTGTTGGGTCGGAGAAAGGAATACCAATTTCTACCATGTCGGCGCCGGCTTTCACCATAACGCGAATATAACGTTCTGTATTCTCGATGCCATGATCACCAGCGCTAATGAATGGGATGAATGCCTTACCCTTTGTGAAAGCGTCTTTAATTTTACTCATGAAGATCCACCCCTCTATATTTCGCCATAGCCGCTACGTCTTTGTCGCCACGACCAGATAAACAAATAATAATGATATCATCCTTGCTCATGGTTGGAGCAATTTTACGAGCATGTGCCACTGCATGAGCACTTTCAATAGCGGGAATAATGCCTTCTAAACGAGACAAGTATTCGAAAGCATCTACCGCTTCATCATCCGTTACAGGCACGTATTCAGCACGACCGCTATCGTGCAAGTACGCATGTTCAGGTCCGATGCCAGGGTAATCAAGGCCTGCAGAGATAGAATATACTGGAGCAATTTGGCCGTCTTCGTCTTGGCAGAAATAAGATTTCATGCCATGGAAGATACCAACAGAGCCTTTTGCGATTGTTGCTGCATGTTCCTCTGTATCAACACCACGACCAGCTGCTTCACAACCGATGAGGCGAACCCCTTCATCAGGAATGAAGTGATAGAACATGCCCATCGCATTGGAGCCACCGCCTACGCAAGCCATAACAGCTGTTGGCAATTTGCCTTCTGCTTCAAGGATTTGCTCACGCGCTTCGCGGCTGATGATAGATTGGAAATCACGAACAATCATCGGGAATGGATGCGCCCCCATAACAGAACCCAATACATAGTGTGTATCAGACATGCGGTTTGTCCATTCGCGCATCGCTTCAGATACAGCATCTTTTAATGTACTTGTACCAGTTGTTACAGGATGTACCTTAGCGCCCAATAATTCCATGCGATATACGTTAAGTGCTTGACGTTCACAGTCCTCTGCACCCATGTATACTTCACACTCCATGCCCATCAACGCAGCGATAGTAGCTGTTGCCACGCCGTGTTGACCAGCACCAGTTTCAGCAATAACGCGAGTTTTACCCATCCGTTTTGCCAATAACATTTGGCCGATTACATTATTCAACTTGTGGGAACCAGTGTGGTTCAAGTCTTCCCGTTTTAAGTAGATTTTAGCGCCTCCAAGGTCCTTTGTCATGCGTTCTGCATAGTATAAAAGGGATGGACGGCCTGTATATTTTTTATGTAAATCCTCAAGTTCGCGTACGAAATCAGGATCATCTTTGTACTTGTTGTACGCCTCTTCCAATTCGATGACTGCATTCATCAATGTTTCTGGCATAAATTGGCCACCAAAGGAGCCAAAATAACCATGTCTTTGTTCACTCATATAACTTACCTTTCTATCTATCATTCTTTCTAATGTGTCATGTTATGGCAGGGCTATTGTTCTTACGATATTGGTGAAAGCTTTAATCTTTTCATCGTCTTTCACGCCTTCTGTTTCAATGCCGCTGCTAATATCGATGCCATAAGGGCGAACCGTACGAATCGCACGGGCCACATTGGTAGTATCCATACCGCCTGCGAGCATAAATGGGCGTTCAAACTCATCTAACGAGGACCAATCAAACACTTCACCCGTACCGCCCCGCTCGTCTTTGTGGTATGCATCAAATAAAAGCATATCCGCACTGCTATCAATCCATTTTTCTGCATCTGCAGCACTACGGACTTGAACGGCTTTCCAAACCTCTACATTAGACTGTTCTTTTAGTGTTTGGATGAAAGACTCATCTTCATCGCCATGAAGTTGAATCACATCAAGTTTGACTTCCTCTGCAATCTTAAGTAGGTTTTCTATCGTTTCGTTGACGAATACACCTACTGTTTTAATCTTCTCAAAATTAGAGTTTCCTTGGACAAATTCCTGATTGTCTTGACTGTCTTGTGCTGTATCAGTATTCATTGGTACTGTAATTTCACCATATGTTTTTTCGTATTGCTTATGGAGCTCGTCTACTAATGTCTTAGCTTGCTCTACAGTGACTTCTCGTTTGCTCGGTGCAAATACAAGGCCCATATAGTCAGGCTTTGCATCGACTATAGCAGGAATTGTTTCTACCTTAGAGATACCACACATCTTAACCTTTGGTGTGTAGTAGGTTGGACCATAGAGATATGCCAATTTCTCAACCTTATTAGGAGAACGCATAAAAGTTTCCCCCATCAAGGCTACGCCGATATTATTATCTCGCAACACTTGAATATCCTCTGGCGTTTCAAGACCGCTTTCAGATACGAAAATCACATCGTCTTCAACGAGATTGCGTAATCGTACACTATTTTGTACATCTACGGTGAAATCTTTCAAATTGCGGTTATTAACGCCAATGATGCGGGCACCGCAATCGATGGCCATTTGTACCTCATGCTCATCATGAGCCTCTACCAAGGAGGATAAGCCAAGAGAGTCAGCTAACTCACGGAATTTTGTTAACGTAGGCACATCTAAACATGCACAAATCAAGAGGATCGCGCTAGCGCCCCACACCTTCGCTTGGTAGATTTGGTATTCATCGATGATGAAGTCCTTGCGAAGGACAGGGATTTTTACAGTGCTTGCAATTTCTTGCAAATATTTTTTATCACCTTTAAAGAAGTCTGGCTCTGTTAACACAGAGATAGCTGCTGCTCCTGCTACTTCATATTCTTTAGCGATGTCTAAATAGGGAAAGTGCTCAGCAATGATGCCCTTAGACGGAGATGCCTTTTTGACTTCACAAATGAAGTTGAAGTCTTGCTGACGAAGGGCTGCTTCAAAAGGAAATCCTGTATCAGCTGGTAACGCCAAAGCCGCTGCTTTTACAGCCTCAGGCGTTTCCATCTGTTTTTCTTGGGCTACCCGAATTTTGGTAGCCTCTACAATTCTATCTAAAATCAATGGTTATACCTCTTGTGTTGCTTTCACAAACTGTTCCATTGTAGCAAGAGCCTTGCCAGAGTCAATCATATGTTTCGCCTCTTCAATGCCCTCTGCTAATGTAATGCCATCTTTTGCGAGGTAAATCGCCATGCCTGCGTTGAGAAGAACTGCTGTGCGTTTGCCACCTTGCTCACCACCGAGAACGCGGCGAGTAATCTCAGCATTCACCGTAGCATCGCCACCTTCAAGCTCAGTTTTATCAGCGTATTCGAAACCATATTCCTTTGGATCGAATTCGTAGCTTGTGAAAGTACCATTATTAATTTCGCATACATACGTTTTATTGGTAGCTGTAATCTCATCGAGACCGTCGAAGCCGTGTACAACCGCTCCGCGCTTAACGCCAAGGTTAGCCAATACGCGAGCCAATGGTTCTACTAAAGATTTATCGTACACGCCCATCAACTCCACAGTTGCGCCTGCAGGGTTTGCCAAAGGACCAAGGATGTTGAACACTGTACGAACGCCTAGCGCCTTACGTACAGGTCCCGCATATTTCATCGCTTGATGATACACAGGAGCAAACATGAAGCACATATTTGCTTTATTGAGAACTGCCTCGTTTTGTTCGCCATTAAGCTCTAATTTAGCGCCTAATGCTTCAATCAAATCAGCAGCGCCACATTTACTAGATACACTGCGGTTACCATGCTTTGCTACAGGAATACCTGCGGCAGAAATGATAAAGCCAGACGTAGTAGAAATGTTAAACGTATTCGCTTCATCACCGCCAGTGCCTACGATTTCTACAACAGTACCTTCATGAGGAACAGAACCAGCCTTCTCGCGCATAACCTCAGCAAAAGCCGTAACCTCATCTGCAGTAGGGCCTTTTGCGGCTAAAGCGCATAAGAAACCTGCCATAGGCACCTCAGCTACATCGCCGCTCATAATCTTGTTCATTGTATCTTTAGCAAGGTCGTAGGATAAATCTTGACCATGCGTTACTGCATATAATGCGTCTTTAATCATTTATAACTCCTTTTGAGGATATCTATTAAATTGATACCATATCTACCTAGTCGGTAACGATTGGGTCATGTCCTCAGCCTCCAAGTGGCCACCCCCCGCTATGCGGGGCGCCAAGTCGGCTTCGCACATACCCCAATCGCACCTATCAGCTAAAAAATCATACCAATTTAATAGATATCCCTCATACAAACTATTATCAAATGATCCTGCGCATTATATGGAGTAACGCACAGGTCATCCCTTTATAGGGAGAGTGGGAATGGTGGTGCTATGCACCACTTCTTCTTAGATAAGGGGTTCTGATTCGTATATTTCTTTAGAGAATATAGCTACTGTTCCATATATGTATTGTAGAGGGGCTATTTATTAGGTAATGCCAAGGTTGAGTTGGCAGGAAATAAGGTCTTAAGGAACGACTTGGCGGCCCCACGTAGTGGGGCGGTGGCCACTCGGAGTTCCGAGAGACCTTATTTCCGCCTTATCCGTTCCAGATCTTAGGAATAGCCCCTCGAATACCTAAATTAAACAGTGGTTATTTTTCTAAGAAATTGCGAATCATTTGTTCTCCGTTCGGTGTCATGATGGATTCCGGATGGAATTGCACGCCGTAGATTGGGTAGTCTTTGTGTTCTACGCTCATTACTTCGCCGTCGTCTGTAATGGATGTGACGATGAGTTCACTTGGCATGGTTTCGTCGATAATCGCCAAAGAGTGGTATCTTGCCACTTCAAATTGTTCTGGTACGCCTTTAAGGATTTTGGATGGGTGTACTTGTTTAGCTACGCTTTGTTTGCCGTGCATCACTTGTTTTGCGTAGGATACAGTGCCACCGAATACTTCGCCGATGGCTTGGTGACCGAGGCATACGCCGAGAATTGGAAATTCACCTTTGCATTCGCGCAATAGGTCTTCGTATACGCCCGCATCAGCTGGTCTGCCAGGTCCTGGTGAAAGTATCACATAGTCTGGTTTTAAAGCGCGGATTTCTTCAACTGTTAATTCATCGCTACGGATGACTTTAATATCTGGATTGATAGAGCCTACTAATTGGTATAAATTAAAGGAGAAGCTATCGTAATTATCTATAAGGAGTACCATTATTCTACCTCCTGTGCATCTGTAATTGCGGAAATCATGGATTGGCCTTTGATCAAGGTTTCGTTGTATTCACTAGCAGGTACGCTATCGCGAACGATACCAGCGCCAGCGCGAACATAAACCTTGCCCCCTTTATTCATAGCCATGCGGATGCCGATACATACGTCCATGTTACCGGAGAAATCGATGTAACCTACAGCGCCGCCGTATACACCGCGCGGGCTTTTTTCAAGTTCATGTAAAATCTCGATAGCACGAATTTTAGGAGCCCCGGACAATGTGCCAGCTGGCAATGTAGCACCGATAGCATCGAGAGCATCTTTACCGTCTTGAATGTCACCGCTTACAGTAGATGTAATATGAATTACATGAGAGAAGCGTTGCAACATATGTAACGCTTCAACTTTTACAGAGCCAAATTTAGCAATCTTACCTAAATCATTACGACCAAGGTCAACGAGCATGTTATGTTCAGCCAACTCTTTTTCGTCATTAATGAGTTTTTCCTCAATAGCAAGGTCCTCTGCTTCCGTTTTACCACGGCGCATAGTACCTGCAATTGGGAAGGTATACATTTTACCATCTGTTAGTTTTACCAATGTTTCTGGAGAAGCACCTGTAAGCTCTACATCGCCACCAGATAGATAGAACATGTATGGAGATGGATTCAACGTACGTAATACGCGGTATGCATTTAGCAAGCTGCCATCGAACTCAGCTTCACGACGGTTAGATACAACACATTGGAAGATATCCCCTTCCTTGATGTAATGCTGTGTCTTTTTAACAACTGCTTCAAACTCATCCTTTGTAAACTCAGAGGTAAACTCTGTTTTAAGGATACCTTTTGGAATATTAGCCTCTTTGCCGTTTACTACGAGATCAGCTAATGCTTTTAACTCAAGCTCAGCCTTGTTGTAGTTCCGTTCCAAATCGTTTGTGCTGATGTTAGCAATCAAATAGATTTTATTTTTATAGTGGTCGAATGCAATAACCTTATCAAAGAGCATAAGGTCTACATCGTTCACCATAGCAGAGTCATCATCTGGCGTTGGGAAGTCCAGTGTTGGCTCGATGTAGCGGATGTATTCACAAGCAAAGTAACCTACAAAGCCACCTGTGAAGGTTGGTAACTCTTCTAAGCGAGGGCTTTTGTATTGGTTCAAAATATTACGAATTTCTGCAGCTGGGTCAGAACACTCAAAAGTACGTGTTGTACCGTCTTTAATAGTCATTGTATGGTTTTTGCAGAAGAGCTCAATCTTAGGATCGTAGCCCAAGAAGGAGTAACGGCCCCAATGATTACTATTATCCGCACTTTCAAGCA
>ERZ773037.1323-NODE-1323-length-12966-cov-10.615831_pt1 | contig 12966 bp, 10 predicted proteins | sample MGYA00511466_ERZ773037 | MGnify/ENA primary metagenome ERZ773037 (study PRJEB29015, sample SAMEA2738146) | human oral metagenome | biome: human oral; feature: human-associated habitat; material: saliva | place: China | collected 2202 ... | reverse complement strand
CAGCTAAGCTAACCCCGGTGCGGTCTCGGTAAATTTTGATGGCGTTGATTTTTTTGCCCATCCGCACTAAATGGAGTTCTTCTGGGGTTAGTTCCAGCCAGGCAGCGGCCTCGTAACCTGCAGCCCCAGCCCCGACGACGCCGTCGCCGGCCCCGTAGGTACCCTGAGCGTACTCGCTAGCGTCCCCATAGGCGCCCGGCTGGCTGTAATCACTGGTTCCCGACTGTCCGTAACTGCCCCCTAGACGCAACTCAAGGCTCTTGACCTGCGCTTTTAACCGGTGGTTTTCATTGCGCAAGCGCTCAATTTCTGCGGCCTGATCAAACCATTTACCCATAACGTTCCCTTACATACCTATCAAGCGCGGCAGGCTTGGCGCTCACCGTGATCTTTCAAGTACTAGATAAGACTACGCCGTTAGCTTTCTCTCCCACCTAATTGCTGCCAAGAGAGGCAGACGGGTTACACAAGCACGTTAGAATGAGCCTGAACGCATTTGTGATGCATTTTGACTTCACGATGGAGACATGACAAACATGCATGCAGAGCCGCAGGACTGCACCAATGAGACTGAGATTCGCCGCTTACTGATTGAGGGCGGGCAAGCATTGGTCACACTGCGCATCCCTGTTATCTTGTCTGGCTTCACCAGATAAGAAGCCGCTCTAGGCAGTAGGCTTTTTCTAGTTGTATGAGCAGCTGCATGATTGGAAAGTTAGCAAAGAAAGGACTTAGCACATGGGGACACTAAGCAATCGTGGCAGTCAGCGCTTAGGCGATGTCCTAGGTCAGTCAATTTCTAAAGATGCAAAGCTTTCCATCATTAGTGCATTGTTTAGCGTATTTGCCTATGGGGAGCTTAAAGAGGAACTCTCCCAAATTGACGAGCTGCGTTTCCTGTTTAGCGAGCCTACTTTCATCAAGAAAATGGCTGATAAGAAGGAGCCGCGCGAGTTCGAGGTTGAACGTCGATCACGCGAGATCGGAGTTGGCGGTTCCGGCCTAGAGTTGACCTTACGTAACAACCTTAATCAGCGAGCTTTGGCGCGCGAGTGCGCACAGTGGGTCCGCAGTAAAGGGATCTTTAAGTCAGCTAAACACGCTAACTCAATCCAAACAGGCAGCCTTTACGTAGTTGAAAACCCTTCTTCCGAGAATCATGCATTCATGGGCATGGCAGCTCATTTCACGCAGGAGGGTTTGGGATACGAGCATCGCCCCCTTAGCATGACTTTCGTAGACCACACAGAAGAAAAAGAACGAATAACAGATTTAAAATCTATCTTTGCTTCTATCTGGAATGATCCTGAGCAGGTAGAGGAGGTTACTGAACAGGTAGCTGCGCAGATAGAGACGCTTTACCGCGAAAATCCACCTGAGTTCATTTATTTCCTGACTCTTTATCATCTCTTCCGTAACTTTATGGAAGATAATGAAGATAACGGCATTCGCCCTGGCCTCAAATTTGAGGAATCCGTGGTATGGAATAAGCTCTATGACTTCCAAAAAGACGCAGTAGTTGGCGCGATTCGCAAACTTGAGAAGTATAAAGGCTGCATCATTGCCGATTCCGTAGGCCTAGGAAAAACCTACGAAGCACTTGCGATCATGAAGTACTATCAGGAGCGTAATGACCGCATTCTAGTCTTATGTCCTAAACGTCTACGCGATAACTGGACCACGTGGACACAACAAAATGATGACCGAAACCCTCTAGCTGACGACCGTCTATCTTATACAGTTCTAAACCATACTGACCTGTCACGTAATGAAGGTAAAAGCGGTGAGATAGACCTTTCCCATCTACGGTGGGGAAACTTCGATCTGCTCGTCATTGATGAGAGCCACAACTTCCGCAACAAAACTACCAAAGCCAAAAAGAGTGACCGCTATACACGTTTAATTGAGGATGTAATTAAGGCCGGTGGGCGCACCAAGGTGCTAATGCTTTCGGCTACGCCTGTTAATAATCGCTTACTTGATCTACGCAACCAGATCGATCTCATCACTGAGCAAGATGACACATACTTGGCTGAAACTGATGGCATACCTTCGATCACACAGGTAACAACTTCAGCACAGAAATGTTTTAACGACTGGAGTAAGCGCGAAGAGTCCGAGCGCACAACCGAAAGTTTCGTTAGCGCAGTAAATGCCGATTATTTTAAGTTACTTGACGTGCTCACTATTGCACGTAGCCGCAAACACATCACCAAATACTACAGCGCCCAGACTGGCACTTTCCCTAAACGACGAAAGCCTCTCTCATTCGCTACACCTATTGACCTAAAGGGTAAACTACCGGAAATTTCTCATCTCAACGATGAGATCGCAAAATTAAAGTTTGCCCAATATCAACTACTGAGCTATGTACATCCAGCTTTTCGCGGTAAATATGAAAAATTGTATGGCGATACTTGGGGTAAAGATTTCAACAGCCAAGTAGCCCGCACAAATGCCATGGCTAACCTCATACGTGTAAATATACTCAAACGTATGGAGTCTTCAGTTAACAGCTTCCGTATCACATTACAGGGTATCCTTGAGAGATGCACTGGTTTGCGCGAGCAACTGAACAAGCAGGTACGCACAACAGGTTTCAGTATTGAAGATTTTGCGGCAGACCTTGAAGATGATGACGCAGAAGAGCTGGAAGCTGGCAGCAAGGTAGAAGTGGATCTGCGTCATGTCGACCACATACGTTTAGGTGACGATTTAGATTCAGACATCTCAATCCTTACCAAATTACTTGAATATGCTGAAGCTATTACACCTGAGCGTGACGCTAAGCTAGAAAAATTGCATGACTTCATCACACAGAAAGTTACTTCGCCTTATAACCCTGGTAACCGTAAAGTCCTTGTTTTTACTGCCTTTGCAGACACAGCGGATTATCTTTTTGAGCAGCTGGCGCCGAGATTAAAGAAAGAACTTGGGTTGGAGTGCGCTGAAGTTGCTGGCAGTTCTAACCGCACATATTCCCTGAAACTGCGTAAAACGTCATTTGAAAATATCCTGGCTAGATTCTCCCCTGTTTCTAAGGATTTGCCACAGGAAGAACGTGCCCGTGGTGAAATAGATATTATTTTTGCCACTGACTGTATTTCTGAAGGCCAAAATCTGCAGGATTGTGACTGTGTTGTCAATTATGACATTCACTGGAACCCAGTAAGGATTATCCAGCGTTTTGGCCGTATCGACCGCTTGGGCTCTACTAATGAGCAAATTCAGCTCGTTAACTTCTGGCCTGACGTTTCCCTTGATGACTACATTAATCTGGAAAACCGAGTAAAAGGCCGAATGGCTCTACTGGACGCATCTGCCACTGGCGAGGAAAACATGTTGGAATCTAAGCGCGATGATATGAATGATCTTATCTATCGCCGTAAACAACTCCAACAGTTGCAAAGTGAAGTACTTGATCTTGAAGATATCAAGGGTGGTATCTCTATCACCGACTTTGCCTTTGATGACTTCCGCGTGGAATTACAGCGCTATGCCAAGGATCATCCTGGGCTTCTTGAAAATTCACCTCTTGGTTTACATGCGGTAGCGCCAATCCCTGATAACCTGCGGGGAGACCTTAAACCTGGCGTTGTATTTTGTCTAAAACAAAATGACGAGACACACAACCCTAAAGACACTAACCCTGTTTTCCCATACTATGTGGTTTACGTGTCTGTTGATGGCGAAGTAATAACTAAGCATATCCACCCTAAACAGACTCTTGATATTATGCGGGCCGCTTGCTCTGGGCACAACGAACCAATTTCCAAACTGTGTAAGCAGTTTAATAAGGAAACTAAAGACGGCGAAAAAATGGATACCTATACCGCTCTTCTTGATAATGTGGTTGAAGCTATAACTGGTATTCAACAGGATAAGGGCATTGATAGCTTATTTACCCCCGGTGAGGTGGGCACTAGCTTGAGCATGAGCTCCAACGACTACTGCCTAGTGAGTTTTGCGGTAATTCGATGAGCACCGTCAACTGGAATAGCGTCTTTAAGCTACCAAAATCTGCCCTTCAGGATGATCGCGCGATTCACAAGACCAAGCTAACTCAAGCGGGAAATCTCACCTCAGCTGATGATAAGAGTCTTAAGAAGATGAACAGTCTGAGGTTGTTCGCTACTGTTCAGGAGTCATCCACTAGAATTTTCGCCTCAGTTGATGAAGAACGTGACATCCGTTGCATCATTTTCTTGCGTTGCGAAATGCAAGATTCTGAAGCTTATGCAGAAGTAGCTAGGGTCTTACACAAGTGTTTCCCTAACCCAACAGTGATTCTTTTTGAGGGATCCGATCAGCTTTGCATTTCTGTTTCGATCACACGCAAAAATCTGGCTGAGGCTGGAACAACCGTGGTCGAAACTGTGACTTCAACAGGTCCCTTCTGTATCGAAGATCAGTCACGTAAGCGATTTTTTGATTCCTTAGCTTTCAGTGAGCTACCCCAGGAGAGCCTGTATGTATTTTTAGAGGCCATAGCTTGGCGCGTTAAACTCTCCCAGGCGATCGAGACTGTAGGTTTTTTCCCTGTATGTCCTGCCTGTAAACGCTCTACAATGACAAGCTTGCTAGATGAACAAGGAAGTCTCAGTAGCCAGATTAGAAGTATCAGCAGGCAGCAGAACACCAAAGATTTAACACTGAACGAATCTTCCAAGCTACGTATAGATAAGAAACGGCTGCAAAAACAGCTTGACACCACGCTTGAGGCTATAAAGGAACTTTGCAATGACTGATATTGAAAAGATGAATCTGGAATCAAAGGATCTCGTTGCTGAGCGTATCGAGCAGCTGAAATCCTTGTTCCCTGAGATCAGCACTGAAGACTCTATTGATTTTGACAAGCTGCGCTTGATTCTGGGCGATGAGGTTGAAGCTGAGCAGGAGCGCTATGCCTTTACCTGGCCAGGCAAAGCAGCAGCGATCCGTCAATCACAAACCGTAAGCACTGCTGCTCTACGTCCACGTGTTGATAAGAGTCGTGGACGCGATGGCAAGGATGGCAGTTTTGACTCTGACAACATTTACATTGAGGGTGACAACCTTGAGGTGTTGAAGCTGCTCCAACGCGGATACCACGGCAAGATCAAAATGATCTACATTGACCCGCCTTACAACACGGGTCACGATTTTGTTTACAAGGACAAGTTTGGCGACACTATCGCTAACTATAAGGAGCAAGCCGGATTAGCTGGCCAGTCGAACGCCGACACTAGTGGACGCTACCACTCTGACTGGTGCTCCATGATGTATCCGCGTCTACGCCTAGCCCGCGAACTCCTAACTGACGACGGATTTATAGCTATCAGTATTAGCGAAGAAGAAGAAACAAATCTTAGAAATATTTGCAATGAGATCTTTGGAGAAATTAACTTTAGAAATAGGGTTGCGGTCAGAAGATATGACAAGAACATCAATCTCCAATTCGCAACAAACGGCCTAACAACCATGAATGTCGGACTAGAATATATTTTCATATATTCTAAATTAACAACCTCAAAAATGTCAGCAGTATACAGAGCCACCGGTGATGAACGAGCAAAAACTGGCTACTGGAAAGGCTTTTGGAATAATGCCGACAGGCCAACTATGCGCTATAGCATTCTAGGGGTAACACCAGACGACGGTCAGTGGAAATGGAAGAAAGAGATAGCCGACGAGGCTGTAAAAAACTATAAAGAATACCTTCAGCAATACTCAAAGTATATGTCGCTTGAACAATACTGGTCTAGTACCGGTAAAACAAAACGATTCCTTCGTAGAAACCCTAAAGGGGCAGGTAAAAACCAGGGTGTAGAACATTGGGTTTCACCCTCAGAAGGAACGCTACGCAACAGCAATTGGTCCGACATGCTTGTTTCAAAACCAGCAGGTAACAATATAATTTTTGATAGCCCCAAAAACCCGGAGTTAATTAGAACTCTGATCGACTTATTTGACGTGTCAGATAACGAGAGAGTATTAGACTTCTTTTCTGGATCTGCAACAACAGCCCACGCAGTCCTACTAAATAACATATTAAAAGAAACCTCCAGCCAGTTCATACTCATTCAATTACCGGAATCTATTGATTCTAACAAAGATAACTTTAAGAATATCTGCCAGCTTGGCGAAGAGCGTATTCGCCGTGCCGGCGACAAGATTAAAGCTGAGCTTGAGCAAGAAAATTCTCAGCTAAAGCTAGACGAAGAACCAAAAACTCTGCCAGATATTGGTTTCCGGGTATTCTCCTTAGATGACTCAGGCATTGAAAAACCCGAACCTGGCCAGCTCATGCTTGACGTAGTTAAACCTGACCGCTCAGAGCTAGACATCGTTTTTGAAATGATGCTCAAGTGGGGGCTTGAACTGACCCACCCAGTTGAGAAAACCCAGGCAGCCGGCTACCCCATCTGGTCGGTAGCTTGCGATGAGCTTATCTGCTGCATGTCTCCTGGACTCACCAGCGAGGCGGTAGAAGCTATCGCCGCCATGGAACCTCGACGTGTACTAATCCTCGATTCCATCCTCAGCGACAGCCTCAAACTTAACACCATACAAACCTTCAAACATGCAAGCGAACGTATGGGCTACGAGATTGAGCTACGAACGGTATAGGCATGGCAGCATTAGAATTCAAATTCTCCTCAGACCAACGCCACCAGCTAGAGGCTATAGAGGCCACTTGTAACCTCTTTTCAGGGCAACAATTTATCGCTAGTCGATTCTCTGTTATGCCTGATTTTAAAAACAGGACCATGTTTGACCAGCTTATGATTGGACATGGTAACGATATCTACATACCGCACAACCAGCTACTTAGTAACCTACATTCGGTACAGGAAGAAGGATGCCTCCCTGCAACTGAAGAGTTAACCGGCGGACGCCTGTGCGATTTCACCATTGAGATGGAAACCGGCACAGGCAAAACCTACGTTTACATTCGCTCTATTTACGAGCTCAACCGCCGCTACGGTATCACCAAATTCGTGATCGTAGTGCCAAGCATCGCTGTACGCGAGGGTGTGCTTAAAAGTTTTCAAACTATGCGTAAGCACTTTGAGACACTCTATGACCACACTCCCCTGGATTACTTTGTCTATGACTCCAAAGACATGGGACCAGTAGGTAACTTTGCCACCTCCAGTTCTATCCAGGTCATGATCATCAATATTGATGCTTTCAATAAAGGACTTGAAAAGGACGGCAGTGCTAAGGAAGGTAACCTCTTCCACCGTAACAGTGAAAAACTTGTGGGAGGCTACAGTCCACGTGAACTGATCAGTAACTGCAAGCCCATCGTGATCATTGATGAGCCTCAAAGCGTTGACAACACTAAACAAGCCAAGGCTGCCATCCAGAGCCTAAACCCGTTGTTTGTGCTGCGCTACTCTGCTACCCACAAACAGACCTACAACATGATCTACCGGCTCACCCCAGTGGATGCTTTTGATTATCACCTGGTTAAAGGCATATGTGTAGATTCTTTACGCACTGAAGCCAATTTTAACGGAGCCTACGTCAGGCTTGACTCTGTTAAAGCAAACCCGTTCTCTGCAAGGCTCACCATTGATGTGCGTCAAAAAGACGGTACTCAAAAACGCAAGGCTGTCACAGTCCGGCAGGGTGCAGATCTGTTCCAAAAAAGCGGCGATAACACTGACTACGAAAATGGTTGGGTTGTATTAAACATCGGCACGGCTGAAGGTAATGAATTCGTTGAGTTCCAAAATGGTGAGCAGCTTGAGCTAGGTGAAGTAGTTGGTGACGTAAACGAAGAGATCGTTAAACGCGCTCAGATTCGCCGCACTATTGAGAACCACTTGGCCCGCCAATTTGAGCTGTGGCCACGTGGCGTGAAAGTGCTAAGCCTGTTCTTCATTGATCGTGTTGATCGTTACCGTCTCTATGAGCCAGAAGTTCACGGGGGCCTATACGCTCAAATGTTTGAGCAAGAGTATGCAGATGCCTTGAACACGCGAGCACCTCGTCGTATAGCTAAACTAGCCGGAGTAGCTAAGGGCACCTGGCTTGAGTGCTTTGAGGCAGTAGGTGCACCGCTAGTTAGAGACCCACACGCCGTCCACCAGGGCTACTTTGCCAAAGACAAAAAGGGAAACTTCAAAGACTCTCGCGGCACCGCTGGCACTAAGGATGACGAGGGTGCTTTCGAACTAATCATGCAGAAGAAGGAAACTCTTATTTCCTTCCCTGACGGCAAAGATGAAGACAAAAACGTCTCATTCCTCTTTAGCCACTCTGCGCTTAAAGAAGGTTGGGACAACCCTAACGTTTTCCAGATCTGCACCCTGGTAGAAACCAAAGACATCCTCACCAAACGTCAAAAGATCGGCCGTGGCCTACGCCTATGCGTAAACCAAAACGGTGAACGCGTATATGATTCTGACGCAAATGTGCTCACGGTTATCGCAAATGAAAGCTACGATGATTTTGCCAACGGTTTGCAGAAAGAGTTGGAGGCTGAAAACTTCAAGTTTGGCATTATCACGCCCGAAAGTTTCACCAAGGTAACCGTCAAAAATAAGCATGGCATTGAAGAACGCCTAGGCTATGAAAAATCGAAACAGATTTACAACCATTTAGCCAGCATCGCCATGATCGACGCCAAGGGTGCAGTGACACCTGAACTCAAGGCTGCTGCCGAAGAAGGCAAGATTGAGCTACCGCTTGAACTTGAATCTGCCAAGGAACAGATTCAAGCAATCATCCTTCACAAGGCTCAAAAGCTACAGGTACGGGATAAATCTAAAGAAGTTTACGTCGAGCTACAAAAAGACGTCACACTCTCCCCTGCTTTCCAGGCTTTATGGGAGCGTATCCGTCAACGCACCCGTTTCCAGGTGGATGTTGACTCAAACAAGCTCGTAGCAGAGGCTATCGAGGCGGTAAACACCATGCTGCCTGTACGCCCACCACAGGTGACCAGCGAACGTGCATCGTTAAGTCTTGACGATGCTGGAGTGCTGGCTAAAGGAACTGAAACCTCCATGGTTAATGTTTCCGGCAACCCAGAGTATGACCTACCTGACCCAATCGCACAGCTGCAAGACGCCGTCGGCCTTACCCGCGCAACCCTCAAGGAGATCCTAGAAGGATGCAGCCGCTTTGAAGAGTTCAAAGTTGATCCTGCAACATTCCTGGCGCAAGTAGGGGCCAAGATCAACAAGGTGAAGAACAACCTCATAGCTGAAGGCATCGAGTATGTAAAACTGTCTGAAGATGAGTGGTACACCATGCGTGAGCTTGAGCTAGACGACTACACAGCCTACCTAGGCCAGAATGCTTGGCAGCCAGAAAACATAGACAAATCCTTGTACAACTACATTGTCTATGACTCTGCTGGCGTTGAACGGGCCTTCGCGCAGGCACTAGATAAGCAAGAGGAAGTCTTGGTATTTGCCAAACTGCCTGCAAGCTTCAAAATTGATACGCCACTTGGCAGTTACAACCCCGACTGGGCCTATGTGGAAGACTCCGGGGATGAACGCCACGTGTACTTTGTAACCGAAACTAAGGGCGGCCAGGATGGTGAGCCTTCACTGCGTGAAGCTGAGAAGCTCAAAGTTGGCTGCGCTAAAAAGCACTTTGAGGCTTTAGACCTTGGCAACAACTTCCATTACAACGTACGCACAACCTACCAGTACGATTCAGCAGAAGCTTAGCTAATGCAGAAAGCCTAGCTAACAGCTCAGCTCTGGGCACTAGTTTAGCCAGACTCACTGGAATTTATGAGCGCTCAGAGTTTGGCGCCAGCTCTACCCAGTTGGCCAATATGCCACCGGCTGGGTCTTTGAAGGCCGCCAGCAGATCTTTGAATCTCATGCCGGCCAGATGCGAGAACTGGTTGAGCTCGTAGTGGTCAGGGAAGATGGTACGCAGCTGCATTGGTACGGGCTTACCGTCTCTGGTCAGGCGCCCGGTGATCAGCGAGAGCTGTTCAAAGCCCCAATGCGGATCCACGCTTTGGGCGCTTGCGGGCACCCGGATCGCCTCCCAGCCCTTGTAAAAGCGCGCTTTGCGGCCAATGCGCAGCACCGCCCAGTTAAGCATGAGTTCGCTGTAGTCGCTGATCATGGTGGGAACGCGAGTTTCGGCGTACTCGCTTTCTCCATAAAAAGCTTGGGCCTGTTCACCGCTGGTGTTCCACACGTGCTGCCAGCTGCGCCCGCAATCCCAGGTCAGCGATAGTGCGTCGGCGTCACGAAGCCGAATCTGCGCCCCTGCCGTCTCCGCAAAGTGAAACAGCTCAGCAACTTGCCACCACATTATTCTGACCTCCCAGTCAAAATCCCCAGCTCAAGGCATTCAATAGCGGTCAACACAATGTCTTCGGCCAGAAACTGCACCTGACGCGCACCACCGGGCAGATCAAAGTAGGGCACGTTAATACCGGTGCGGATCGAGCATCCCTGCGGCAGCTGCTTGATTTCGTAGCTGTAGTAGGGGTCGTTTAGGGCGAATATGTCCAGTGAGCGCCGCTGAAAGTAGGTGGGTCGCTCCCCGACGGGCCGGTGCCACAGGTATTTGCCGTCCGGGTAGCCCACACGATCCACGTACGGCCCATAAAGCTGCAGGTAGTCGGCCAGATTATTAAACACCTGCACGGTAGAGCGGTCCATGTGGGCTAGTACCTGGTCACTGTCAGGTAGGAAGCGAATAATCATGTCCCCACGGAAACTGGGGTCATGCACTTTCGGTACGTCCTGGGCGCCCATCTTCCCCTCCTTACGTTTATAACTAGCGTAAGTCTATGCCTGCTTTTGCTCACGACGGCGCAGTTCGCCCCGTAAAATGAGCTTTCGAAGAAACGAGGCCGCCCATGACAAACCACAACACTAACAGCTCTAGCCACGACAACACCGCTATCACGCACAACGCTGAAGTAAAAGCCAGGAACCGCACCCCTGAAGAAAAGCTCACTTTCGTCGATGCAGCTTTAGCTGTAGCTGGCCATGAGATTACCGATCCGGTTATGTGCGATCTTCTGGAACGTGTAATTCGTAACGAAATCACCGCTGACCAGGCGATGGCAGTTGCCCGCCACTATGTTCAAGACTGATGGCACGCAAAGTTTTTCGCACCTGGGAGGATTACTTCATCCCTGGAACCTCGGTGTTGCGTAATAAGTTCATCACTCCTGGAAATCCGTACGGAGAACCTGATCCAGACAAGCTTAGAGTTTTAGAAGAACTTAGATCTGGACTTAGAATTAACGAATTAAATGAGCACCCAATCGAAGGCAACTTCGATTACGCCCACATGAAGGCAATTCACCACCATATTTTCCAAGATATCTATGAGTGGGCAGGCCAGGAGCGGGTTGCTCCCCTGGGCACGTTCATGGTCAAGTCTGGCCCGGACATTGTCCATTACCCGTTGGGAGATCCGGCTGCGCCGCAAATGTCTTACCAGTACTATCCAGCAGGCCCAGCCTTAGGGCAGGCAGCCAATGAGCAATACCGCAGGCTCAGCAAAATGGATTTGTTGCGCGGTTTGGATCATGAAACTTTCGTGACAGAGCTGGCTGAAATTTGGGGCGAGTTGAACGTGATCCACAGTTTCCGCGAGGGCAATACACGCACGCAGTTCGTGTTTTTCTCCCAGCTGTCTGAGCAAGCCGGTTGGAAGCTTGATCCTGCGCTTTTTGCGCCAGGCACACCTGGACGTGACGAATTCGTGGCGGCACGTTTCTACAGTCAGGCAACTGGCAGCAACCAGCGCTTAGCTGCAGCTTTGCGTCCTGCTATCGTGTCTTTAGAACAAGGCCGGAAATTAAAACCTAAAACCTTAATAACCAAAAGTGATTTAGTAACTAAAATTGAACAACGAGGTAAAGAAGCCGCAGCAAACCACAAAAAAGAAACTCAACAGACAATCAGAAGACATAAAATCAGGTAGCTATTAGTAGCTTCCTGTTATCCATCAAACCTGCGAGTGAATTGCCTGGTCTTCACCCTGTAGGCAGTATTACAGAAGGCTAATTTCAGTCAAGGTTAGGGGTAACTCCCAACCCAATCTAGAAAAACGCACAAACCAGTCGGGTACTAGTCCAGTTGCACGCATTCCAAATCCGCCCAACATCATGATTGTCATGATCCGGCAACCTTAGACAGCCTGGCTCCACTCATAACGATAGCTACACATCCTTCAGATTGGCCATATTGGCTCCGGCTATCAGTCACACCCGTCTAACCACCGTGATGAGGTTTTCTTTTCCAGTTTTAGCACCCATCATTAGAGGCTTTTCTCCAATTTTCTCAGCATGTTTCAAGCTCTTTGACCGACAGCCCCTGCTTACTAGCTCAGCTTTTTCTGCAAAAAGGCTTAAGTTGCTCTACTAACACCGGCTCTGGGACGCTCATAGAAAGCCGTGTCTATAAACACAAAAAGTGTCTCGCAACTAGCACCCTCCAAAACCACATATTCAGCCTGGGACAGCCACCGTATTTGCTAGAACCAGCCAACATCCTTGGCGAACAGGGAAGTAACCAAAGTGGTACAGATACGGCGGGCTTAGGTAGTGAAACGTTTGTACTCATGCACTAGGTAGCATTATTGAAAAAGGGTTTTTGGAAAGAACAGGCGTAGCACGGCAGAAAGTTTAGAGATACCTCCGCTCGCAGCAATCTGGTAGGCCTTGCTGGTCAGAGTCTCTTTCTCGACGACTTGCTTTAACGCCGGAAAACATAGCTTCTCTGGGAGCATCATCTATAGTGGACAGTGTTCATTATGTCGGAAAGGCTGGCCGTATAGGTGAATTCGAGCGCACCAGATAAGACTCTTGTACCCTCAAACAAGGGTCCTGTCCTCCCATATGAAAGCCCTGCCAACCTAGATAAGACTCCCTCCCGCCTAAACAAAAGTCTTGTCAGCAAGGAAAAAATCGTTGAGGCTGCCTGCGCCATTGGCGCCAAACAGGGCTTGATCGGTATTTCTGCCCGCTCTGTGGCGCGT
>ERZ773037.1321-NODE-1321-length-12973-cov-2.894101_pt1 | contig 12973 bp, 16 predicted proteins | sample MGYA00511466_ERZ773037 | MGnify/ENA primary metagenome ERZ773037 (study PRJEB29015, sample SAMEA2738146) | human oral metagenome | biome: human oral; feature: human-associated habitat; material: saliva | place: China | collected 2202 ... | reverse complement strand
GGTTCAGTAAAAACTGAATTACCTGAACTAGTTTTTCAGAAGGAGCTGAATTAATTATGAGCCCGACCGAGGGGCAGTTCATCAACTTCCGTCCCGAACGTCCTATAGAGGTCGCTCTCAACATTCTGTACGGGACGGACGACAGCGAATTCATCGTAGAAAGGAGTGACGTCAGTGACCGTTCTTGTGAATCTGACGTGTGCGGTTGTCATCGCCACGATGATTCTCTTAATCATTAATGAAATCAAAAGGAGATAGCCATGAAAGATAAACCCAGTTACGACATCAGTGAGACCGCCCTCGGTATCATGAACACCTGCATTACTGAGGCGGCGAAAGAAAGCGGTATCGAGATATACCGATACTACGCGGACCGAGTTATCGTCGATGCGGTTATCGTAGCCGCCTTCAACAAGCTCAACCGCGCACCGTTATCAAGGCATTATCAGGCGATTCTGGTAGTTACCTTTGGCGATCGGTGGAAGTGGTTCATTCGCACCTGGGGGCCGATGTTCATCCGCAATCACATATCACTCGAGTCCGTCCGATGGGACGAGGAGCTCAGGAAGGAGAAAGCAGAATGAAAACGACCGCGCTACAATCGCCACCTGAATGGGTGAACTACAAATATTATGAACTTCAATCGACTTGTAAGTCAAGAACAATTCGGTGCAAGTCTCACGGGCCGCTCTACTATCTCAAGGAAGGGGCAGAAGTGGGGCTTGGGGTAGCGGTTATATACCTTATTGTAGCCCTGACGGCTCTCATTTGAAGGAGGTGATGAGATGAGTTGTGAGGACTGCCCGAACAGAGACTACTGCATTCCTGACGAATGCCTGGAACAGAAAAAGACCGCCCTCAGCGGCAACTGAGAACGGCCAAAAATGTAAAAACATTTCAACGGTATTATACCACAAAGGAGACGAATGATGAAGTATCTACAGGTTACTCATGAGTATTGTAGCGGACCTTCACTTGACCGGAAGACCTTCCCGACGGGGCAAGGCTACTGGTTTAAGTTCTACGAGAAGGACCTCGGTCCTATCGGTAGGGTGCCCGTCAGTGCCTTAGTTGTTGTTGACACGGCCTGCGGCTTTCAGCTCGGTCGAGTTATTGGGTATGCGAATAACGAGGCCGAATTGAAGGAAAAAGGCTGCGACAGAAAGGTGCTAAAGCAGGTCATTGATGTAGTTAATACGTCAGCGTATTCGGCAAGACGGCGATTACAGCTAGATTACGAGAAGGCAGGCCTCGAATTACGCCACTGGATACAGAAAAACGGACTAGATGACGTGTACTCGATACTAGCGGATATGTCGGTCGAGTTCAAGGAACGACTGTATCAGAGAAACGCGCTGAAGCAAGAAATCGAACAGGACGAACAATAAGGAGGATACGACGATGATTAGAATCACATTCGAAGGAACAACCAAAGACGTTATGAAAGAAATGAAAGATTTCATAGACAACAGGGCTAAAGGGGTTGTAGTAGAAGTACCGAAGAACTGGACGACTCAAGACGTACGGCCCGAAGAACCGAAGGCGGAAGCGGCTACCGCACCCGAACCGACGATGAAAGAATACAAATTAGAAGAGCTTCAGGCGGCTATGCAGCCGTTCATCAACACAAAGCTCAAAGAGCTTCAGGAGCTCTTAGCGAAGTTCCAGGTGGTGAGCCTGGTCGACCTTCCGAAGGAACAGTACTCGGCCTTTGCCGAAGAACTCAGGGCACTGGGGGCGACGATATAATGCCGACTCAACACGCATTATTATCCGCAAGTAGCGCGCACCGATGGCTGCATTGTACAGGTAGCCCCCTTCTTGAGAAGGACTTCCCTGACAGCACGTCTGTGTATGCCCAAGAAGGCACGCTCGCTCATGAGCTCTGCGAGTTAAAGCTCATGGCTTACACGGGTGAGATAACGAAACGCAAGCTCACGAGTATGAAGAATAAGCTCATGAAGTCGGAGCTCTGGCAGCCTGAGATGGAAGGCACATCAGAAGCCTATCTCGATTACGTCAAGGACATCACGATGAGCTACACCGTAAAGCCCGTCATACTCACCGAGAAAAGGGTCGACTTCAGCCAATACGTGCCTGAGGGATTCGGTACAGCCGACTGCTTAATATTAGCCGGGGACACGCTACACGTCGTTGACTACAAGCACGGCAAAGGCGTTGTGGTCGATGCGGATTATAATCCGCAGATGATGCTCTACGCCTTGGGGGCGATGAGTGAGTTATCGCTCTTATACCGCTTCAAATTCGTTCATATGACCATCGTGCAACCGAGAGTCAGTAATATATCGGAGTTCACGATGACGGCCGATGAGCTTATCAAATGGGGCGAAACGGTCGTTAAGCCGAAGGCCGAAGCAGCCATATCAGGTAAAGGCGAATTCGAAGCGGGTGATTGGTGCCGCTTCTGCCGAGCGAAACGGCAGTGCAAGACTCGGTACGAAGCGAACGATTCATTATACCCTAAGCTGTCCGAACGACACGATCCGAGACTTATTACTCTCGCCGAACTCGGCGAGTACTTGAGGCGTGGCCGTGATATGGCAGCCTGGCTTGAGGACATGAAGGAGTACGCACTGTCCGAGTCCCTAGCCGGTGCAGACGTGCCGGGATGGAAAGCGGTTGAAGGTCGGGGAAGTCGAGCATTTACCGACACCGACGAAGCGGTCGATACGCTCATCAAGAACGGCATCGACGAAAGTGTCTTATACGAACGCCGAGTGCTTACACTGGCACAGATGGAAAAGGCCGTCGGCAAGAAGGCCTTCGGTGAGATTGTTGGGAGTCTCGTCGTGAAGAACCCCGGCAAGCCGACCCTTGTGGAAGAGTCGGACAAACGTCCGAAGATAACGAACCAGCCGACAGCGGCTGACGTATTTAATTCTTAATTATTCATGGAGGTATCTATTATGTTTACACCGAAAGCAACCGAAGTATTACTCAAGAACGTTCGTCTGTCTTATGTGCATCTCATGGAACCGTACACAGGCGTTAACCAGTCCAAGCCGAAATATTCGACTACGATTCTCTTACCGAAGTCGGACGTAGCTCAGAAGCAAGCCATTGATGCGGCCATTGCGGCAGCTGTTGAAGAAGGCCGTCAGAAGTACGGTGCGAAGAGTGTACCGGCTAAGCCGAAGCAGCCCGTATGGGACGGAGACGGTTACACCCAGAACGGTAAGGAGTTCGGTCCTGAAGCAAAGGGCCACTGGGTCTTCACCGCTTGGCAGGACGCAAAGTATAAGGTTGAAGTTGTCGATATGTCGGGCAATCCGATTACGGATCACACACAGGTCTACTCCGGCATGTATGCTAATGTACTCGTGAACTTCTACTACTACGACAACCAGTCACAAGGTGTCGGTTGCAGTCTCGGACCTGTGCAGAAGGTCCGTGACGGTGAATCTCTTGGAGGTGCACCTATCTCGGCGGCATCGGTATTCGGAGCGCCTCAGGGCAGCGCTGCCAACGTATACGGCGGTGCAGAAGCGGCACCGCAGGTCAATCCTATCACCGGTCAGCCGATGTAGGCCGCATGAGGCACTTAAACATTGACATAGAAACGTATTCGCCGAACGACATCTCGTTCGGCGTTTACAAATATTCCGAATCCGAAGAATTCGAGATATTACTGTTCTCATACGCTTATGACTTCGGCGAAGTCCATATCGTAGACCTTGTATCAGGCGAGAAGATACCTGATGAAGTGGTCAAAGACTTACGGAATCCTGAAGTTATAAAGCACGCATATAACGCACAGTTCGAGATATCGTGCCTCAATCGCGCCGGGTATCAGACTCCCGTCTACCAGTGGCGGTGCACGATGATTCACGGTGCGTATCTCGGGTATCCGATGGGCCTGGCAAAACTCGGAAAGGCCCTGGGGCTTCCGCAGGATAAGCTCAAGGACAAAGCAGGGGCAGCGCTTATACGGTACTTCTCGGTGCCGTGCAAGCCGACGAAGAAGAATGGCGGCCGCACGAGAAACTTACCTAAGCATGACCCCGACAAGTGGTTCGCCTACGGCATGTACAACATGCAAGACGTCGTCACTGAGATGGAATGCTACAGGAGATTATCAGCGTTTCCCGTACCCGAAGAAGTCGAAAAGCAATGGCAAATTGATATTCGTATGAACGCTGCGGGGGTCGGCATTGACCGCGAATTGGTAGACGGAGCCCTTACAATCGATGAAGAGAACAAAAAAGCACTTCTGGAAGAGGCCTACGAGCTTACGGGCCTTAGCAATCCGAACAGTCGTAACCAGCTGCTTGACTGGCTGAATTCCAACACGAATCTTGAGCTTGAGAAGCTTACGAAGGACTCAGTGGCCGCAGCCATGCCAGACGCTGACGATGTAGCGAAGAAAGTGCTTACCATCCGTAAAAAGCTTGCCAAGTCGTCTGTATCGAAGTACGAGATGATGGCAAGCGCTACGGGTCAAGACGGCCGTCTGCGAGGCACGCTACAGTTCTACGGGGCGAACCGAACGGGTCGATGGGCGGGACGGCTCTTACAAGTACAGAACCTTCCGCGTAATTATATAGTGAACCTCGACATCGCTCGTGACCTCGTCAGAGCGTCTAATCGAGTAGGCCTAGGGCTCTTATTCGGAGACGTCTCCGATACGCTCTCACAGCTCATCAGAACTGGCATAGTCGCTAAGGAAGGCTATACGTTATGTGTAGCTGACTTTTCGGCGATTGAAGCCCGCGTCATCGCCTGGTTATCCGGTGAGACGTGGAGACAGAAGGTCTTTGCTGAAGGCGGCGATATATACTGTGCTTCGGCATCATCGATGTTCGGCGTGCCGGTCGTGAAGCACGGTGTAAACGGGCACTTAAGGCAGAAGGGCAAAGTAGCAGAACTGGCCCTCGGCTATCAAGGCGGAGTCAACGCTTTGAAGGCTATGGGGGCCTTGGATATGGGCCTTACGGAAGAAGAGCTGCCGAATATCGTAGAGCTCTGGCGGCAGGCATCGCCGAAGATTAAAGAACTCTGGTACACGGTTGAAAAGGCAGCCGTGTACACGGTTACGACCGGTAATCCGATGACAATTGACCACGGTATCACCTTCCGTCTTGAGGTCGACCCGTTCTATGGATATCGGTATATGACGATTGAGCTGCCGTCTGGGCGTAAGCTCTTCTATCCTGATCCGCACATTAAGCTGAACAACTTCGATAAAGAAGCGGTACACTTCAAGACTCAGCTTAATAACGCCTGGGTCACAGAGTCAACCTACGGCGGGAAACTCGTCGAAAACATCACACAGGCTGTCGCGCGTGACTGCTTAGCGCTTACACTGACGCGGTTATCAGGCAACGGCCTTCCGACTATTATGCACATCCATGACGAAGCGGTTATCGAGGTGCCGAAGAACGAGGCAGACGAGTATCTTGATATCGTCGAGAAGACGTTTGCGCTTCCTATCCCGTGGGCTGAGGGCCTAGTGCTTACGGCGGCGGGCTTTACGAATGACTATTATATGAAGGACTGATGGATATGAATAACGACAAAAAAATATCAATCAGCATAGGAGCGAGCCGATGGTCTAAGCAGTGGACACAGACAACGATGCTCTGGTCCGAACTGTGCGACCGCCTCAAGACCCCCGTACGAACCGAGGAGACGGTCGAAGAGTATCACAAGATGAAGAAGGCCGACCAGGGCAAGCTTAAGGACATCGGGGGCTTTGTCGGGGGTACCCTTAAGGGGCTTCAGCGTAAGGCTATTAATGTGACCGGTCGTGACCTCATTACGCTTGACCTTGACACGATACCGCCCGGGGGCACAGATGACGTACTTCGGGTCTTAGGGCTGCTCGGTATGACGTTTGCCGTCTACTCGACCCGGTCTCATACGGAGCATCGTCCGAGACTTCGAATTGTCATGCCGACGGATCGGACGATGACACCTGAAGAATACGAGCCTGTCGCTCGTAAGGTAGTCTCACACATCGGTATCGACATGTGCGACGGCACGACGTTCGAGGCGTCCAGGCTCATGTACTGGCCGAGTTGTCCGAAGGACGCGCAGTACGTCTTTCGGACGGGCGTCGGCCCGCTTATATCGCCTGATAAGGTACTCGCTGAGTACGAAGATTGGCACGATATTCGGTCGTGGCCGCAAGTACCGGGGCATGAAGCGGACCAACGTGAACGGCAGTTACTCTCTAAGCAAGGCGATCCGAAGTCAAAGCACGGTATCGTCGGAGCCTTCTGTCGGGTCTACGGCATCCGTGAGGCTCTCGACGAGTATCTACCGCATGCCTATGTAGAGGTAGAAGGCTCGTCAGACCGTCTGACCTTTGCCACGGGCTCAACGGTAGCCGGGGCGGTTATCTACGATGATGGACAGTTCCTCTACTCTCATCACAACACCGACCCGTGCGGCGGTCAGCTCGTGAACGCCTTCGACTTGGTGCGGCTTCATAAGTTTCATGACTTAGACGAAGCGGCCAAGGACGGTACGCCCGTTCACAAATTGCCGTCTTATACAGCGATGACTAAGCTTGCGATGAAGGATACGGCGGTCGTAGCTGAATTAAACGCAGCCAGAGCCCAGGAGTCGGCACAGAACGTCTTCGCTGACCTTATTAGCCAAGAAGAAAAGGGTAAGCAAGAGCTTACGGACCTTAGCCCGAATGCCTTAACAGATGTCGAATGGATGAAGACCTCGGCATTACGATATGACGACAACGGACGAGTACGACCGACGCTTGACAATATGCTGAAGATTCTGGTGCATGACCAAGCTCTTTCCGGTCGTATCGCTTATGACCGCTTCGGCAGTCGGTACGTGGCTAAAGGGGCTCTTCCGTGGAACATGCAGCCCGGTGCGAGGCTCTGGACGGACGCCGATGATGCGGGCCTTAGGTGGTACCTTGAGAACAAGTACGACGTAACCGGTCGAGACAAGGTACAGGATGCGATGATTATGTGCGCCGAACAGAACGGCTTCAACGAAGTCCTGGATTATCTGAACGGTCTTACCTGGGACGGGGTCGCTCGGCTCGATACGCTCTTCATCGACTACCTCGGCGCTGAGGACAATGTCTATACCCGCGCCGTCGCAAGAAAGTCCTTTACGGCGGCCGTAGCGAGGGCCTATGAGCCCGGGTGCAAGTATGACACCATGCCGATATTAATCGGCCGTCAGGGAGCCGGTAAGAGTACCCTAATCCGTACTCTAGGGAAGAAGTGGTATGCTGACGGGCTTTCGACGTTTGAAGGTAAAGAAGCGGCTGAGAACATCCAGGGCAAGTGGATTATCGAAGCGGGCGAAATGGCGGGATATACCAAAGCTGAAGAGAATGCGTCGAAGCAGTTTCTTTCGCGCCAGGTCGATGTGTTTCGCCAGGCGTACGGCCGACGGACTCAAGAATATCCGAGACGATGTGTGTTCTTTGGCAGCACGAATCAGTATGAATTCCTGAAGGATATTACAGGGAATCGCCGATTCTGGCCGATTGACTTAGAATCGCAGAAGCCTACGAAGTCTGTGCATAGCAATCTTCCTGGGGAAGTGGACCAGATTTGGGCCGAGGCGGTCGTGCGGTACCGGGGCGGCGAGTCGCTAATTATCGAAGATAATGAAGACGTACTGAGATTAGCAGAAACAGCACGAGAGGCCCATATGGAGTCGAATACTAAGGCGGGTATCATTAACGAATTCCTACTTCAGAAAGTGCCGAAGAACTGGAACACGATGAGCCGGTCAGCCAGACGTACGTACTTAACAATGGGCGGTCATACCCCCAGCGAGGACCTCGAATACCGGGATCGTGTGTGTGCAGTAGAGGTGTGGTACGAGTGTTTCGGACAGGACCCGGCCCGAATGAAGAAGAACGAGGCTAGAGAGATAAACCAAATTCTACTGGACTCACCGTATACGCAAGGCGGCAGTAGAATATTTCGATTCGGGGAGTACGGACGGCAAAGAGGATTTGCAATTAATGAAAATAAGCTTCAATAATAGTGTTCACATTCTCAATTACGGCGTGCACGTTCTCATTTATGTGTTCACATTCTACCCGTTTTTGTTCACATTCTAAATGTGAACAGATTTAAAGAATGTGAACAGAGAATGTGCACAAGAAAACCTAGTATCTATCTATGTTTATAGGTATTTGTTCACAATGTTCACAATAATTAATAAAAAGGGTAAAAGAAAGGCTGTAAAGAAAATTAAAGGATATATACACCTCTATACAGCCTTTGTACGGGCCCTCATATACGCGCGCGTGAGAGAACGTGCACAGAATAAAAACGGGAGGAAAAACATGTGGGAAAAAACCATTGAGAAGAAGTTAGTCGACGGGGTGAAGAATCTTGGCGGCAAGGCGTATAAGTTCGTATCCCCCGGAAACGTCGGAGTACCGGATCGGATTGTTGTATGGCCGAACGGGAAGATTGACTTTGTCGAGTTAAAGACAGAAGCAGGAGTGCTGTCTAAGGTACAGAAGCTACAAATACGAGCCCTTGAGGCACGACGGTGCGAGGTCCGAGTCTTATACGGGGCGGCTGCCGTTAAGGAGTACTTAAGACATGGAGCGGCTAACTATGGACTTTAAGCCGCATCCATATCAGGCGTACTGCATTAATAGAGTTATCGGTCAGAAGAAGATAGGGCTGTACCTTGACATGGGTTTAGGCAAAACAATTATCACACTGCAAGCCATATACGAGCTGAAGTATAATCGTTTCGCCGTGAAGAAGGTTCTTATCATTGCGCCGAAGAAGGTCGCCGAAGCGACATGGCAGCGGGAAGCGGCGAAGTGGAGCGGCCTTGGGCTTCTTCGAATCTCGACCGTCCTCGGAACGCTTAAGGAACGAACGGCGGCCTTACAGGTAGATGCTGACGTTTACATCATTAATCGAGATAACGTCGTGTGGCTGACTGACTATTATAAGAACGCCTGGCCCTTCGATATGGTCGTCGTCGATGAGTCGAGTAGCTTCAAGAATCATCAGGCGAAGCGGTTTAAGGCCTTGGCTAGAATGTACGACCACATCGACCGTATGGTGCTTCTTACCGGCACACCGACACCGAAGGGACTTATCGACCTGTGGGCTCAGGTGTATCTCATCGATAAAGGAGAATCTCTTGGAAGAACGTATACGAGCTTTCGGGATCACTACTTCGAGCCGGACCAGAGGTCGCATACAGTCATCTACAGCTATAAGCCGAGGGAGCACGCAGAAGAAGATATCGTGAAGGCCATATCCCCGATATGTGTATCTATGAAGTCAGAGGATTATCTGACCCTGCCGCCCGTTATTAATGATATCGTGCCGGTACAACTTGACGCCAGGGCGAAGAGAGAATACGACACGATGGAGCGAGAGATGGTTCTTGAGCTTGTAGATGATGAAGAAGAAATTACGGCGGCCTCAGCGGCGGCTTTATCGACTAAACTTCAGCAGTTGGCAAACGGAGCCGTCTATGATGAGAACCAGGAGGTACATGAGATTCATAACTGTAAGATCGAAGCCTTCAAGGAACTGATTGAACAGCTGAACGGTAAGCCGGTACTGGTGTTCTACAACTTCAAGCACGACCTTGAACGGTTGAAAAAGAGCCTTGCTAAATCAAGGTTAGCTGTAAAGGAGCTTAAAGGAGCGACAGAGGAGCGAGAATGGAACGAGGGAAAGATAGACGTTCTGCTTGCGCATCCTGCCAGTACGGCATACGGACTGAACTTACAAGACGGGGGCAATCATGTTATATGGTTCGGGCTGAACTGGAGCCTTGAATTATATCAGCAGGCGAATAAGCGGCTACACAGGCAGGGACAAAAAGAGAAGGTCATCATTCATCATCTCATCAGCATCGGGACGAGAGATGAGGATATGATGGCGGCCCTAGAGCAGAAGGCCGACGCACAAGAGTACGTATTACAGAGCCTAAAGGCACGAATTGATAAGGTGAAAGGAGAACAAAAACATGAATAGCATTCAAAAGAAATTGGTGAGCAGTATATATAAGTTGTGGGAAGCGGCTCAGAAATATGATGAACAGTTCCGCGTTCAGGATATTCCTAACGTAGGACTTGTGGTCGTATCATCTCACGTCCTCATACGGCTGCCGAAGGATTGCCCGCATCCGTTTAGGGCGGACAAAGAAGAAGCCCGGATAGCAGATGTTATAAAGGGCTACTTGACCGGTAAGGACTCCGTAACAGCCTTCGATACCGGAGATATGAGTACCTTTGGCCGGAACTTGGTCGCGAAGAAAATCGCCTGCGGTACAGACGGTAAGTCGGTCTTCGTGAGTAAATCACTGTATGCCTTCACGCCGCCTTCCGTGGATCATCTGGACCTATATAGGGGCATCCTAATTCGAGTATATGTAGAAGGTGAAGAGCTGCCGGTAATGGGCATCACCATATACCGTAATTTGGGGGATAAATAATGGCGAACATAACGAGAAACCCTATAAACGGACAGATTGAAGCGGACGATATTAAGAGCCCGAACCACTATACCTGGAGGGGTAAGGAATGCGAAGCGATTATCGGCGAGATTACCCAAGGGGCAGAAGGCAAGGAGGCCTACTATCTCGGAGCGGTTGTGAAGTATCTCTACCGATACCCAAAGAAGGGTACGCCGATTAAGGATCTACAGAAGGCCAAGCAGTACATTGAGATGATGATTAAGCTGAAGGAGGAACCATGAAGTTCATAGATTTTTTCGCCGGAATTGGCGGCTTTCATTCAGGCCTAGAAAAAGTCGGGATGAAGTGCATAGGTTGGTGCGAATTCGATAAGTTCGCTCAAAAGAGCTACAGGGCTATGTATGATACGGAAAGGTTGTGGTTTGCAGATGATATCAGAAAAGTTAGGGGCTGGGATGTGCCGAAAGCCGATTTGTGGACATTCGGATTCCCCTGCCAAGACGTCTCAATTGCCGGAAAGCAACGAGGAATCAAACGAGGAACAAGGTCCGGACTCTTTTATGAAATTATGCGTCTCGTTGACGAAGCGGAAGAAAATCGACCCGAATGGCTTGTGTGTGAGAATGTTAAAAATTTGTTATCTATTGACAGAGGACGAGGATTATTCGAAGTTCTCACTGAAATGGGGGGGCGAGGGTACACTGTTGAATGGCGTGTTTATAACTCAAAAGATTACGGAGTGCCTCAGAACCGAGAACGTGTCTACATTGTTGGACATTATGGAAGCTCACCCGGACGACCGCTACTACCTATCAGAAGAGAAAGTTCAGCAACTCTTAGACAGGTTGTAGGTGGTAGTCAGGGCGAACGGGTATATGACGGTAATAGAATCTCTTGCACGCTATCGAGTCAAGGCGGCGGTTGCGGAGCAAAGACGGGCTTATACACATTCGTGGACCTCAATAAAAAGGGCAACGTACAAACCACTGATACAGCTAGAGCCTTGCTTGCACGATACAGCAAAGGGCAGCCGAACCGGCAGGCAGAGTGTAGTGGCGTACTTACTAGAGTTAAAGTAATGCCCATTCTTACACCGGGTAGGCTAGAAAAGCGACAAAACGGCAGAAGAATAAAGAATGAGGGAGAGCCATCATTTACATTGACTGGTCAAGATAGACACGGCGTATTAATTGCTGATGACCGCATCAAGATCAGAAAACTAACACCGAGAGAATGCTTTAGACTACAAGGGTTCACGGATGAACAGTTCGACAAGGCGGCTGCCGTCAACTCCGAAACGCAACTTTACAAGCAAGCCGGGAATGCGGTTACGGTGAACGTCGTGGAAGAGATCGGGCGACACATTATGGAGGTACAGCATGAATGCGAAGGAGTATCTTGAATACGTCCGCAGTCTTGATATCCGGCTACGGATGAAAGACTCACGGATATCACAGCTTCAACGAGACATCTGCTGCATACGGGCCCTGGACTACACGAAGGACCGTATCAGCGGCGGCAGTCCTGTCGATATCTCTGATAAGATAGCAAGGCTCGATGAACTTATTCGAGAGGCAAACGAAGAGTGGGATGAGCTGATCGCTGAGCGGGAGAGAGCAAATGCCCGTATCCGTAGGCTCGAGAGCATTAAGCAGCAGGAGGTACTGACAAGACGATTCATATATAATGAGAAGTGGGAGGTCATCGCGGTGAAGATGAACATCACGTGGCAAGGTACGTGGCAGCTGTTTTATAGAGCCTTGAAAAACTTTCAAAAAATTTTCGAGGGGGGTTGATTAAATGTCTAATGCTTGACATGGTATACTGTAGAAGTAAAAAGTGCGTAAAGCACTACTATTATTCTAATGTAGTTTTATTTTACAGGCCGGTGGCATCTACCTCCAAGATGCCGCCATTTTTATTTGAGCCATGACGAGGTTATCCATGACCGAACACAAGACACAAGTACACTGCTGTTGTAAGTCCTGCCTCAATAACAACAAAGGTACATGCTCTGCTAACGCAATCCGAATCGGTGGGACAGGTAGATGCAAGTGTTATGTGGCAGCCAAAGACGTCATGAACACATCTCGTTATGGCTCACGGAGGTGATCCGATGCCAAGGAAGAGTATGCATGTATGCTTCTATCCCGGTTGTCAGGAGCTTACGAGAGAACGATACTGCGAGAAGCATCGTAAGACTTCGTACGACGACCGAAGAGAGAGTGCCGCTAAAAGAGGGTACGGGTCGAAATGGGCGAAAGCCCGACTTGCCTTTTTAGCTGAACACCCGACATGTGAGTGTGAGCGGTGCAAGGCATCAGGACAGCCGTTACCCGCGGACGTGGTGGATCACATTATTCCGCATAAGGGTAATCAGAAGCTGTTCTGGGATACGAAGAACTGGCAAGCGATGAACCATGTATGCCACAATCGTAAGACGGCGAGAGAGGACGGCGGCTTCGGCAACCGTTCTCGTAATTGAGAAAATATAATTTTAATTGAGAATGAGAAGAGGCCCCCCGGTAAAAAAAGTTTTGAGGCACGAAGCCCAGAC
>ERZ773037.1318-NODE-1318-length-12979-cov-9.329542_pt1 | contig 12979 bp, 8 predicted proteins | sample MGYA00511466_ERZ773037 | MGnify/ENA primary metagenome ERZ773037 (study PRJEB29015, sample SAMEA2738146) | human oral metagenome | biome: human oral; feature: human-associated habitat; material: saliva | place: China | collected 2202 ... | reverse complement strand
TGTGCCTTGGAGGGGGTGTCCGCCAGGGGGAACCAGGCGTGCTTGAGCTGTTCGTGGGTGAGCACACCGAGCACGTAGGACTGGTCCTTGGCCCAGTCGGCGGCGCGGTGCAGTTCGCGGTTGCCGTCTTCGGTGGTGATGACGCGGGCGTAGTGGCCGGTCACCACGGCGTCGAAGCCGAGCGCGAGGGCGCGTTCGAGGAGCGCGGCGAACTTGATCTTTTCGTTGCAGCGCATGCAGGGGTTGGGGGTTCGTCCGGCTTCGTATTCGGAGATGAAGTCGTCGACGACGTCTTCTTTGAAGCGTTCTGAGAAGTCCCAGACGAAGAAGGGGATGCCCAGCTGGGAGCAGACGCGGCGGGCGTCCATGGAGTCTTCGAGGGTGCAACAGCCGCGGGAGCCGGTGCGCAGGGTGCCGGGCATGCGGGATAGGGCGAGGTGAACGCCGACTACTTCGTGTCCTGCTTCTACGGCGCGGGCTGCGGCGACTGCGGAGTCAACGCCGCCACTCATAGCTGCAAGAATTTTCACTGCCTATCCTTCTGTTGTGTTGAGCCTTCCAGAAAAGTACGCCTTGTTGGTGTGGGCGGACTTTCCGTTACTGTAGCTACCCATTGTACGCAGGGGCTCTGCGGGATATTGGGCAGTGCACCCTCAGCCAGCCCTCAGCGAACGCTGAGATTGCAGGCTGAGGGCGGTTGGGTGTCTTCTCTTCTGGTTTTCTAGTGCCAGTGTTCTAGTGCCAGCGGGAGGCATCCGGCAGCTGCGAGGACAGCCCCGCCTTTGCTGCCTGTTCGTAGGCGGCGGGTAGTGCCGCGATGAGGCGCGCAATATCGGCTCCGGTGGTGGAGTGACCGAGGGTGAAGCGCTGGGCGCTGCGGGCGGTGTCTTCGTCCATTCCCATTGCCATGAGCACGTGGGAGGGGCGGGTCACCCCGGCGTTGCAGGCGGAGCCGGTGGAGCTGCTGATGCCCTGCATGTCCAGCAGGAAGAGCAGGGTGTCACCTTCTGCGTTTTCGAAGGTGAAGTGGGCGTTACCGGGCAGTCGCTTCTGGCCGGGGTATTCTTCGGTGAGCGGGTTTTCGCCGCTCAGGTGCGCCTGCGGGATGAGCGCGCTAATTGCCGCGACGAGTTCGTTGCGTAGCGCGGCGATGCGGGCGGCTTCTTCTTCGAGGTGCTGTACCGAGTGCACGGCAGCCTCTGCGAAACCTGCGATGGCGGGTGCGTCGATGGTGCCGGAGCGTACGGAGCGTTCCTGGCCGCCTCCGTGCAGGACGGGGGTCATCTGCACGGCGCGGGTTGCAACGAGCGCACCGATGCCCATGGGACCACCGATTTTGTGGCCGGAGATTGCGAGGGTCGCCACCCCGCTGGCGTGGAAGTCGATGGGCACCGCGCCGAATGCCTGCACCGCGTCCGAGTGCACGGGAATACCGTATTCTGCGGCGATAGCGGCGATCTCGGGGATGGGCTGTACGGTACCGACCTCATTGTTCGCCCACATGACGGTCACGAGCGCGACGTCTTCGGGGTTCTTTTCGATGAGTTCGCGGACGGTCTGCGGGTTGACGCTACCGTGCTCATCTACGGGGATCCATTCGAGCTGCGCGCCTTCTGCCTTTTCGAGCCATTCGCAGGTTTCTTCCACGGCGTGGTGCTCAATGGAGGAGACGAGAATTCGGGTGCGCTGCGGATCTTCTTCGCGGCGCTTCCAGTAGATGCCCTTGACGGCGAGGTTGTCCGCTTCGGTGCCGCCGGAGGTGAAAATAACCTCGGCGGGGTCGGCACCGACTGCGCGAGCAATGCGTTCGCGGGCGTATTCGACGGTGGCGCGGGCGTCGCGTCCTACGGCGTGAAGGGAGGAGGGGTTGCCGCCGTTGCGCATCTGTTCGACCATGGCGTCGATGGCGGCGGGCAGTACGTCGGTGGTGGCGGCGTGGTCGAGGTAGACGCGGCCGTTCTGACGGTTGGTTTCTGCGCTCATGGTTCCTCCTGCTGGGTTGTTGGGCGGTTTTTCGCCTCGCTTATTTTATCGCGCTCTATCCGCGCTCTTCTAGGCGTGTTCACCTGCGGCTGGGTTGGCGAGCGCTACTCCCCCGGGACGTGCGGGGCTGTTCGAGGGCTGTTTGTAGGCTGCGCGGTACACTTAGGAACGTGTTCAAGATTCTTTTCTATACCCCTGAGATTCCCGGCAATACCGGCAACGCTATCCGTTTGGCGGCGATTACTGGCGCTGAGCTGCACCTGGTGAAGCCGCTGGGTTTTAACTTTGATGATGCGCATCTGCGCCGCGCGGGTCTGGATTATCACGACCTGGCGGTGGTGACGGTGCATGAGACCCTTGAGGATGCGTGGGAGGCTCTGGCTCCGGAGCGTGTTTTTGCGTTTACGACGACTGCATCGACCTCATACGCGGATATTGAGTACCGTCCCGGTGACGTGTTCATGTTTGGCCCGGAGTCGGTGGGTCTGCCCGCTGAGGTTCAGCAGGACCCGCACGTAACTGAGCGTGTGAAGATTCCGATGAAGCCGGGCCGCCGTTCGCTGAACCTTGCCAACTCTGCATCCATTGCGATTTTTGAGGCGTGGCGTCAGAACGGTTTTGAGGGAGGCGCCATCTAGCATGGCTACAGCACACCATAATCTGTCAGGGTCTCTGGTTCAGCAGATTCTGGAGACAACCCCTCCCCTGGCCGAGCAGATTCGTTTGGATCCGCAGAATAGGGAGTTCACGGAGCGGGGCTGGGAGCCGGTCTATTCGGCGTCCCCTCATGCCCGTATTGTGGTGATTGGTCAGGCGCCTGGACGCGCCGCTCAGGAGAGCCGCATCCCGTGGAATGACCCGAGCGGCGTGAAGCTGCGCGAGTGGATGGGCGTGACGGATGAGCAGTTCTACAATCCCGAGCTGATTTCGCTGCTACCGATGGATTTCTACTATCCCGGTAAGGGCGCGCACGGCGATAACCCGCCGCGTAAGGATTTCGCACCCAAGTGGCATCCGCAGCTGCTGGAGCTCATGCCGAATGTTCAGCTGATTCTGCTGGTGGGCGCATACTCGCAGAAGCACTATCTGGATGGTGTGCATGCCCCGAAGGCGCAGAAGAATCTGACGGAGACGGTTCGTGCGTGGGAGTCTTATCTTCCGAAGTTCCTGCCGCTGGTGCATCCTTCACCGCTGAATTTTAGGTGGCGGGCAAAGAACCCGTGGTTCGAGCAGGAGGTCATCCCGGCTTTGCAGAAGCGTGTGGGAGAGGTTCTCAAGGACGCTTAGCCCGCCCGTTCTGCAGTATCGCTATAGTTTTGCCTCGCTCATGCAAGATGCTCCCACCCCGCGTATGGGGTGGGAGCATCTTTATTGTGCGCGTTGTTTAGACTGACCGAGCAGTCTCGTCTGAGCGGATGCTTCTCAGCTGTGCCGCACTGCTACTTCAGGATTAAGGGGTTACTTCTGGCTGTCGGCGTCGCCCAGGGTCACGGTGATGTCATGGGTGGAAGAGCCGCGCTTAATCTTCAGCTTCAGATCAGAGCCTGCTGCTGCGGCACGCACGGTACCGTTGAGCTCGTCGCTCTTGGTCACGGCGTGGCCGTCGGCTTCAATCACGACGTCGCCGGATCGCAGGCCTGCCTTCGCGGCGGGGCTGTTAGATTCTACCGAGGCAATTTCAACGCCACCGGGGATGAGCTTGGAGGAGCCCGAACCGGTGTCCGCGGGGCTGTTCTTTACGCTCGCGCCCAGGTAGCCGTGGGTTGCCTTACCCTTGGCGATGATCTCGGAGGAGATGCGCTTGGCGTAGTTGGAGGTAATGGAGAACGCCATACCGTCGGCGGTGCCGCCATCCTGACTTGCCTGGCCCTGCGCGTTAATGCCGACCAGTTCGCCCTTGAGGTTCACCAGCGGGCCACCGGAGTTACCGTGGTTGATGGGCACATCAACCTGAATCATGGGGATGTAGTTCTGACCCTTCGAGTCAGCGGGCTGCACGCGGTTGACGTTCGAGACTACGCCGGCGGTCACCGATTCGCTACGACGATACGGTGCGCCGAGGGCAACCACGGCTTCGCCGGAGACCAGCTTGGAGGAGTCGCCCCAGGTGATGGGCTGCAGGTCCAGGCCGGAGGGGCTGATCTTCAGAACCGCCAGGTCAGCGGCAGAGTCCAGGCCCACTACGGATGCGGTGCGCACGGTGCCGTCGCTCAGGCGCACCTCAATGGTGGATGCAGCGTTCGAAGATGCAAGGGTGACCACGTGGTTGTTGGTGAGGATGTGGCCATCCTTATCGAGGATAACGCCACTACCGCCGCCGGTGCTGGAGCCGTTTGACGCCATGATGGTCACGGTGGAGGGCAGGACCTTCTTCGCGGTTTCTGCTACGCCTGCCACGGTGGAGGAGTTGCTGATATTGGAGCTGACGGAGCCACGCGAGGAAGCGCTGGAGGAGCTGTTGTTCGATGCTGCGATGCCGCCTCCGACGCCCGCACCGACGCCGCCGCCGACGAGGGCTGCGAGCAGAGCTGCGGTGAGCACAACACCGGCGCCGTAGCGCTTGTTGTTATCGGTGGCCTGGGGTGCAGGCTGTGCCGAAGTAGCCTGGGCGGTAGCCGCCTGGGGGTAGGTGTATCCGGGCGAAGCGTATGCCTGCGGGTATGCGTTCTGACCCTGCTGGTAGTTTGCCTGTCCGTTCACACTCTGCAGGGGGCGGGTTGCATCCGTGACGCCGTCGTTGCCACCGTAAGACCATCCGTTGTTCTGAGTCATAAGTTCTCCTAGAGTCGCGCGTGTGCGTCGCCCTGGGCGCACGCTATCTTTCTACTGTAGAGGGTGTTTTATGGTGTTCTATATCTTTTTGCTGTTGGTTATCGGGGAGTTCCCTGGGAATTTCTCCCATTTTTTCATTCAGTGCAGATTGGCTGGTGTGGGGCGCCCTGTCGTTCCGCGAAAGTTAGCTTTATTTCCTATGCTTTGTCCGCTATTTTTCGTCGCTCTCAGGCTTCTCTTTTAAAGCACTCGGTTTTTCTCCACGGTTTACACAGCATGACGCCTCCGCATACACAGCTTGAGCACAGGGTCGCTCCGTAATGTTGAAGGCACGTAGAGCCGACGACAAAGGCAAAGGACAAAGGCAAAGGAGAAACCCATGATGATCGGAACCCTAATCTTCTGTGCGGTCTTGGCAAGCTCCATCGGTATCGGTGCGGGTATTGTGGCGTGTTGCTCGGGAATGGTGTACCGCCGTCATCGTGCGGAGAAAGCCGCCGAGTTGGCGCAGCCGCTGACTACCCAGGCGTTGACTGGCGGTAGGTAGCGCATAGAGTTTGATAGTTTTCGAGTTTGATAGTTTTCGAGTTTGATAGTTTTCCGGGGCGGGAGATGAGAGCCCCGCACCGGAAGGGGCGAGAATCCCCAGTATGTCCCGAAGGGTCGGTGTGAGGACCGGCCCGGGTGTGATAGTGAGTTGAGTGATGACTGATGCGGCGTGAGCCCCTGTATGAGGGTTTGCGCCGCATCATCTTTTAACCGTGAGCGGGCACGGGAGGCACTGGTGGAAAGCCCCAATGGAAAGCACCCGGTACCCCGGCTACTTCCCTTTTAGTATGCGGTAAGGCGAGGGTGCTATGAGCGGCGGGAGATTAGCTGGGTTATGGTGAAGTTATGAGGATTATTTCTGCTGTTTTCGCTCTTGTTGGCGCGCTGCCGGTCATGCCTGCGGCGGTGGCGTCTTCTTTGGACGGCGCAACCCGCCTGTACGCGCTGCTTATATTTGTTCTGATCTGCGCGGCGGTAGCATTTTTTGCGTCGTTGAGCCCCTCACGCCGTCGTGCGCGTGAGATTAGGCGGCAGGTGTTGCAACAGCAGCAGAACCAGGCGATGAATCAGCAGGTACCGCCCCAGCAGGCGCCTTCACAGCAAGTACCCACTCAGCAGGCACAGCCTCAGCAAGTTCCTTCGCAGCCAATACAGGGCGCGGTGAGCTACCCGATGCATTACCAGCCGAAGCAGGCGCAGCCGGGTCATAGTGCTCAGCCGCCGCTCCCCCAGCCGAATCAGACTGTCGAGACTCAGCAGACTCAGGCGCCCTCGCCTCAGCCTCCTCAGCCGGTGGCGGCGCCTTCCCCGCTGGAGCCGATGCAGGTAGGTGGCGAGTCTAGTTCTTCTACAGCCCAGAACCATTCAGCAGAAAGCCCTTCAGCAGAGAACCAGGAGCAGCAGAGCATGCACCAGAACACCTCGGTACAGGGTGAGGAGCGAGCGCAGCCTGAAGAACACCCGCAGCAGGAGGCTCCTCAGCAGGCGCCTGAGAGCAAGCCCTCCGATCGTTTCTCTTTGAGTACCAACCACAAGCTCATTTTCCCGCTCGAGAACGCCCAGCGCAGCCGCTACCCCATGGTGCTTTCTGTCAGTACATCTGAGGATGAGGTCTTTACCCTACCTGCGATTAACGGTGTGCCGCAGCATCTGTTGGTGGGCACGCAGGAGAGTCATGTTCCGCTGAATCAGCGTCCGCGCTGGCAGCAGATCGAAATTCTAGAGAACTACCTCATGCGTGCCGTCATGAACCTGCAGACGCTGGAGCGTGCGCAGGTTTCCCCGCTGCACAGTTTCAAGGAGACCGCCCAGGCTGACCGCACGGTGCTTGCCGCCGAGCTGGAAGAAACCATCCGGGTATCTCGGCTGAAGCTGAGCGGGGCGTTGGAGTTCTATACGTCCCTGCCTCGTCTGGCGGAGGCGCCGGGCTCTTACGCTTTTGCTCGTGATCGTGCGCTCTCCCTGAGCGCCACCGTCATTAGCCTGACGGAGCAGTGCTTTGAGCGTACCTTCCGTTGGCGTCTGCTGGAGGATACTCTCCCGGATTCTTTGAACGACCGCCTCTACGCGGTGCGTTATCTGCGTGAGAGCGCGCAGAAGCTGGCGGCTTTTGTGGAGCTGAGCGATTTTGACCGCGCCATGCAGCTTGCCGAGACCTGGAAGAAGACTGCTCGTAAGGACTCAAAGATCGATGAGGCCAAGGTCTGGAATGAGATGACGGAAGTTGCCTTTGACGTTCTGCCCCAGTTGCGAGAGCGGGCGTTGAAGGGCGTTCAGTCTACGTTGGAGTTTAGCGAGCTTTTCTACCGTTCCAGCGAGGATGGTACGCACCGTATGCTCCGCCCGGAGCAGCTGAGCGAGTTTGAGCTCAAGGGCGTGCAGTCCACGCTGGAGGAGCGCCTGGAGAAGGTGCGTCTTGAGCTTCAGGATGCGGAGTTCTGCGCCGCTGTTCTGACCCTGCAGGCGCGCGCTGTCATTGAGCTTCTGGAGGAGCTTCTGCAGATCGAGCAGGACGGCGTTCTGGCGGAGATTGTGACCGATTTGCGGGCGCTAGCTCACCACTCGCCCGACCTTGCCGAGCAGCCCATCCAGACGTTGATGTTCAGCCGCGAACAGTACGCCCCCGACGGGGAGGATCTGCCGACCATTGGCGAGCGCATCCGTGCCCTCTCGAGCGTGCCCGAGGTTCTGGCGTTCGTTCACTACGAGGGACCGGCGCTTCTGGCGGGCGTCGCAGATCCGTATAAGGCGTTTTCTGGGGAGAGCCTCTCCGAGGGCCTGCTCTCGGAGGAGAAGAAGTTGTCTTCTATGCCGCTGTCGGTGTTGCGCACCCATTCGCGGCTTCTGCAGCAGGTGCTTCGCCTGCAGAATCTGCGGTTGAAGCTGGCGTGGGTAAGTAGCTGTAGCGGCTACATGCCTTGGTCCCTGGTTGATCGCCATTTCGTTGGCCCCTCTGCCGCTGATGAGGATTTGAAGGAGCTGACCGAAAATATTGAGGCGCTCGCTGAGCTTCTGGACGCCCACTCTAGCTCCCAGGTGTACAAGGGCCGCGGCGTGCCGACTACGCCCTTCCTATGGGTGCAGATGCGTAAGCAGGCAGATCGCAGTTCTAGGTTGCTGAATCATGTGCAGTTCTTGGGCTGGATGTACGCCTCGTCTTCACGGGTTCAGGTGGTGGACGGCATGGTACAGAGTATCCACGATGTTGATGCCGCGGAGGTAGTGGAGCATCTGATGAGCAATCTGGAGATTGCGCGTCGGCGCTAATTGACTGAATATCCGGTGAGCCGGGGTCTAGCATGAGGCTAGGGCCCGGCTTTCCCGTATACCGGCCTTCCTGTATACCGGCTTTCCTGTATAAAGCCTGGGAAGTCGGTAAACGGGTGGCAAACAGCGGCGCAACATTCTCGTATCTGTGTGTTTGCGTGGCTGAGCCACCGCTACACTAATAATGTGACCAGCACTAAGGTGTGCGATGTTCAAGCACGCCGTGAAGTGCAGGTCCGTTCATACTTCACGACAACGGAGGAAAGACCATGACCGAGCACGCCTTTGCGCGTCAGATTCGTCCCGCACGCCCTCGCCTGCGCACTATCTTGGGTGCCACAGTGCTGGCGGCAGGTCTTTCTTGTGCCCCGGCGGTTCTACCGGCTGGTTCTGCATTTTTGAGCACGTCGGCGCAGGCTGCTGCCCCGATGCAGATTACGGGCACCACCGTGTACGATTCCACGAACTCTTTGGGTGATACCTCTACCCTGAAGTCTAAGATTTCGGCTCTGTCGAAGAAGCACAACGTGGATTTGCACGTGGTGGTCATCGATAAGTTTGAGAACCCGTCTACTTCTTCGAGCTGGACGAAGGCGCTTGCCACGAAGAACAATTGGGGTTCTGCCGATGTGGTGCTGGTGATTGCTACCGAGTCTCGCCAGGCGTATTTCTTGGCCGGTAGCACCAAGACCCTGTCGAGCGATCAGCAGACGAAGGTGTACCAGAACTACATTAAGCCGAAGCTGCAGAACAGCGACTATTCGGGTGCGGCGCTGGCTGCGGTTGAGGGTATCGAGGCTCAGAAGGGCGGTAGCTCTTCTGGCGTGGTGACCGGCGTGCTCGGTGTGGGTGCGGCGGCGACCGTGGGTGCTGGTGGTTACGCGATGTACCGCCGCCGCAAGAAGAAGAACGCTCAGCAGCAGCCTCAGCGTTCCTACGGTGCGCCTCGTAACTACTCCCCCATCCCGGAGGTTCCGCTGGAGGAGCTGCGCACTCGCGCCGGTAGCGCCCTGCTTCAGGCTGATACGACGATGAGCCACGCGAAGCAGGAACTGGATTTTGCGCGTGCACAGTACAGCGACCAGCAGGTGGCTGAGTTCGCTCAGGAGATTGCGCGCGCTGAGGATCTGATGCGTAAGTCCTTCCAGCGTCAGCAGCTTCTGACCGATAGCATCCCGGATACCGAGGCTGAGCAGCGTGCCTGGTTGACTGAGATTATTGATAACTCTCAGGAAGTCACCCGTATTGCTCAGGAGCAGGACGCTAAGCTGGCTCAGCTGCGCAACCTGGAGCAGGAGGCACCTCAAGCTATTGAGGCACTGGCTCAGCGTCTGCCGCAGCTGCGTGCCTCGGTGGAAGAGATTGCCGCCCAGTACCGCGCATTGAAGGAACGTTACCTGCCCAGCGCTCTGGAGCCCATTTCCAAGACTCCTACCCTGTTGGAGTCGAACATGGTGCTGTGCGCCGCTGAGGTTGAGAAGGCTCAGGCAACCGTTGCTACGGCACGTTCGGAGGCGGTCGCTCACCTGCGTACCGCTGAGGAAGCTGCCTCGCAGATTCAGGCGCTGGGTGCGGCTGTGCATACCCGTTCGCAGGAGCTGGAGCAGGCTCAGCTGGGTCTGAGCACCGATCTGCTGAGCATTCAGCGTGATGTGGCTGAGGCGAAGAGCCTCGCGGCTTCTCAGCGTCGCGATGATTTGGGTGCGGTCGCCGCCGGTATGGAGGCGGTGCTCAACCAGGTCACCCAGAGTGCTTCGGCTCGCCCGAATGACCCGCTGACTCTGGCGAACCAGCTGCGTCAGCTCTCCGCTGAGCTGGATAAGGCAATGACGAATATGCGTGCTACCCGCGAGCGTTCTCGTGCGGCTTCGCAGAACCTGGATCGTACGATGCGTTCTGCCTACGCCGCGGTGAACGGTGCGCGTAGCTACATCAATAACCGCCGCGCTGCGGTGGGCCCGATGACCCTGACCGCTGTTTCTGAGGCGGAGCGTCACCTGGGTCAGGCTCAGCGCCTGGCTTCTTCGGATCCACTGAACGCCATGAAGGAAGCCAATATGGCTATCCAGAAGGCGACCGACGCGCAGAACCGCGCTCAGAGCGAGGTCGGCAACTACTACAACAACCAGAACGACCGCGGCGGCGGTAGCTTCGGCGGTGACCTGGCGAAGGGTCTGCTGCTGGGCGCTCTGATGACCGCGATGAACTCCGGCACCAGTAGCTGGGGTAGCAGCGGCGGCCACAGCAGTGGCGGTAGTAGCGGCGGCAGCTGGGGCGGCGGCTTCAGCGGAGGCGGCGATTGGGGTAGCGGCGGCGGTGACGGCGGCAGCTTCTAACCGCCTCCACACTGGCTGTCCTGCCGGTGCTGGCGATCCTGCCGGTCGGTTTCTGCAGGTATTTCTACAGTCTGACCGGCGGGGCACGTAGCTTACCTCACCGGTTTTTCCCCAGTCGGAAAACACCCGAGGCAATTTACCAAAAGTTTAAGTAACAGAAATCAGGCGTGCATCATTTTCACAGCATGCACCCAGAAATCTGCCACATAATTAGTTATACGGGCACGGCTCACGAGGAGCGTAGTGCTCCCCCGCAGCCCGTGAACAGAAAGTAGGAGATTATGGCTAAGCAGACCATCTTCGGCCGTATTGCACAGCTCACTAAGGCAAACATCAACGCCCTGATTGATGCAGCTGAGGACCCGGAGAAGATGCTGGACCAGATGGTTCGTGACTACACCAACAACATCCGCGAGGCGGAGGCTGCAGTAGCACAGACCATCGGCAACCTGCGTCTGCTCGAGAAGGACCACGCAGAGGACGTCAAGGCCGCTCAGGAATGGGGCACCAAGGCTCTGGCAGCTTCTAACAAGGCTGATGAATTCCGCGCAGCTGGCGACGTTGCCAACGCTGACAAGTTCGACAACCTCGCTAAGATCGCTCTGAACAAGCAGCTGCTGGCTGAGAAGGCTGCACAGGCTGTTGAGCCTCAGCTGGCTTCCCAGACTCAGGTTGTCAACCAGCTCAAGGACGGCCTGGAGAAGATGCGCTCCAAGCTTGAAGAGGTCAAGTACAAGCGTGATGAGCTGACCGCGCGTCAGAAGACTGCAGCAGCTCAGACCCAGGTGAACGACGCTCTGAAGGCGTTCGACGTTCTGGACCCGACCAGCGAGATGAGCCGCTTCGAAGAGAAGGTTCGCCGCGAAGAGGCACGCGTCATCGGTCAGCAGGAGCTGGCAGCTTCCTCCCTGGACGCTCAGTTCAACACCCTGGACCAGATGGAGCGCGAGACCGAGCTGGACGCTCGTCTGGCTGCTCTGAAGGCAAAGAACGCTCCGGCTGCTCCGGCTCCCCTGGCTGTGGAAGCTCCCACCCAGACCCTCTAAGCCCGGTCTAGTGCCTAGCTTCTTGAGCTAAACCTCAAAAGATCCGCCCCGTTCCTGAACTTTAGGAACGGGGCGGATCTTTATGCGTTAGGGGATGCGAGCCTTAGTTCGCGTAGATGTACAGGTAACCTGCCATCGCGGAGCGGGTGACCGCAGCATTGGAGGTGGAACCGGTACCAATACCGTTGGAGGCAGCCCACGCCAGAGCCTGGGACGCGTAGCCGCCCTGAGCCTGTGCCGGGGAGCCAGCTGCACGGTACATGAACTCAGCCATGGTGGACTCGGTGACGGCCTCCAGGGGGCGGAAGTCGCTACCGCTGATGCCCTGCTGGCTCAGCCAGAAAATCTCCTTGTACGCGGGGTGGTTGACCGGAACGTCGCTGAACGGCGAAACAGCCGGTGCGTTCACTGCGGGGCGACCAGCCACGCGGTACAGGTAGGTTGCCAGCTGCGCGCGGTTGACCGAAGCGTTCGGGCGGAAAGTACCGTCCGCGAAGCCGAGCATGATGCGCTTATCAGAGTTCCAGCTAATCTCGTTGTAGTTCGGGTCCGAGTCGGACAGGTCGCGGTAGCCCAGCGCGGGGGTCTTACCGGCGAAGTCCAGGGAGGACGCCAGGATGTGCGGCAGGTCGTAGTCGTGGTGGCTGAAGCCGTCAATCAGCTTCACACGGGCGTCAGAGAAGCCTGCGCCCAGGTATGCGTTGTAGCCGGACTCGACTGCGCCTCGTGCGCTCCAGGTGACGGGGTTGGTGTTACCGGAGGTGTCATTCGCGCCGACCCACCAGTACATAGGCAAGCCCTTAGTGGTTGCGTCAGCGTCCACGGAGCCGTCCGAGTCGCCGCCTGCAACCATGATGGAGCCGCCGCCGTTACGCCATGCGGTGTTGTGGTCGGTCAGCTCGTAGGTGATGAACTCGGCGCCACCGGAGTAGCCCATGGTCCACACCTGAGAAGCGTCCAGGTTGTTCTGGTTGATGAAGGACTTCGCGAAGGAACGGAAGAATTCGCCGTTGGTGTTCATGTCTTCCCACCAGGTGATGCCGTCGCCGGATGCGTTGGTGTCCGGGGAGATAATCGGCACGAAGACCATGTTGCGGGCGTTAGCAATCTTACCCATTGCCGCGAGCATACCCTCGTCGGGGGTGTAGACCTTGGACTCGTTACGCTGCCAGTAGTCGCCGTCGAAGTAGAAGACAACGCCAACAGGCTTGGAGTAGTCCAGGTTGTTCGCGTATACGTGGTACTGGGAGGTGGTGCCCGCCGGGGAGGTGTAGCTCTGGTAGGTTGCGGAGCTCATGGTGCGGGCGCGAGGAGCGTTGTTCTGCTTCTGCTCAGACTTCTGTTCGGTCTTCTGCTCTGCCTTCTGCTCGGCCTTGGGAGCGGCGGTTGCCTTACCCTTGGTGAGCGAGCTGCTCAGAATCTCGGAGAAGTTGTAGTCGAAGTGGCCCGAGCCGTTCAGAACGGTCGCGGAAGCGTTGGTGTAGCCAGCGTTGCGGTAGGCGTTGTAGCCGCCCTCAACGGCGCCTC
>ERZ773037.1317-NODE-1317-length-12981-cov-5.098329_pt1 | contig 12981 bp, 8 predicted proteins | sample MGYA00511466_ERZ773037 | MGnify/ENA primary metagenome ERZ773037 (study PRJEB29015, sample SAMEA2738146) | human oral metagenome | biome: human oral; feature: human-associated habitat; material: saliva | place: China | collected 2202 ... | reverse complement strand
TGTGGTAGGTCACGTGCTCGGGGAAGTAAGAACCAAGCTGCTCGGCGGCGTTGGTAATGCCCAGAACGTCAATCAGCAGCTGGGACAGTTCAAAGGTGCGGGCCGCAATCTGCTCAGCTTTGACGGCAAGCGCCTCGTCACCTTTACGGCGGGCGATCATGGGCTGCTGGTGCCCCAGGGAAGCCACACAGGAGCCAGACGGCGCCACAGCTACGTCCCAGTCCCAGGCGGAGAATGCATCAACATGGTTTTTGACAATAGGGTAGGCATCGTCGAAGTAGCCGGAGTTCACGTGCATCTGGGAGCAGCAGGTCTGCCCGGGAGGGTATACCACCTCGTGCCCCAGACGTTCAAGGATTTCGACGGTCGCGCGTGCCACGCGCGGATACATGCCGTCTACAATGCATGTTGAGAAAAGTGCGATGCGCATGTTTATTGTCCGCTCCTTTCCTGGTTAATTAAATTTTTCTCGCCGCTTCTTTAAGTGGGAAGACGCCTGCTGTTGCAGCGGCGGTTTCGCACCAGCGCGGCAGCATAGCTGCTAGGTGTTGGCGTTCCTTGATATGCCGGGTCACAAAGGCAGGCGGGGCGGAAAAATTTAGGTGTTAAACTTTTCTTCTTACAGTACATTTAACACTATCGGTCGGGCATTTCTTTAATTTAAATACCGCACATTTTTTTCACCAAATTATTTTTAAGGTTTACCTTATTTTTAGGGTTGCCACACCCTTCTTAAGGTCTTGCCAACCCTACCTCTGAGGGTGGGGTTTAAGATTTTCTCCCCCAAACACATCAGCAGGGCCTAAACCCTTACCTACCCTTCCTTACTGCCAATATCTTGAAACAGGCAACCCCATGCCAACGAGGGCGTTTCCCCTGCCATTTGCGATCATATGAAGCGGCGTGCCGAATCGTGAAATATTTTCCATATGCTTCTCATAGCGCGGTTTTTCCCGCATTTACACCCCGCAGCCATCTCCACCCCATTTGCCCCACGTGAGCAGCATCATGTAGTCTTCAAACTAGCACTTTATTGGTCTGACCACATACCCCTGCGGTCTATAGAACAGCAGCGGGCAACCTTACCGGGTAATGGTCTGACCACACATCTATTCCTGTACCAAAGGAGTTACCAGTGGATAAGTTCACTGCCGTCACCGATGCCGTGGGAGGAAGCCTCGCACTGAGCGCGCTTGTGGCGACCATACCGCTGCTTACGTTCTTCATTATGCTTCTGGTCGTCAAAGCTCGCGCCCATTGGTCGGCCCTTGTCGCGCTAGCAGCATCCATTCTTGTTGCCTCCTTCGGCTTCACGATGCCGTTCGATCTGGCCGGTCTTAGCGCCCTGCGTGGAGCTATCTACGGTTTGGTGATCTGCTGGGTGATTCTGGGGGCTATCTGGTTCTACCAGATCACCGTGCTCTCAGGGCGTTTTGAAGATCTGCGCCGCACCTTTGACCGTCTCGGCGGCGGTGATTTGCGCATCCAGGCAATCCTCATTGCGTTCTGCTTCGGTGGCCTGCTTGAGGCTCTGGCTGGCTTCGGTGCCCCCGTGGCAATTACCGCAACCATGATTCTTGCTCTCGGCGTGAAGCCGCTCAAAGCAGCTATTACCGTGCTTCTTGCTAACACCGCTCCTGTGGCCTTCGGCGCCGTCGCCGTCCCGATTGTGACCGCAGGCGATGTTGGCGGCAAAGACCCGCACGTTATTGCAACCATCGTTGGTCACCAGGCACCGTTCCTGGCGATGTTCGTCCCCGTTATCCTGCTCTTCATCCTTGACGGTATGAAGGGTGTTAAGGATGCGTGGCTCCCCGCTTTCGTTATCGGTATTTCCTTCGCTATTGCGCAGTGGATTACCGCCGCAACTCCCGCCTACAACCTCACCGACGTGGTGGCATGTATTGTTTCGATGGGTGCCGCGGTGCTCTTCCTGCGCTTCTGGAAGCCGCGCGGTGTTGAGGGCGTGCGTGAACGCTACGGCCTGCCTTCACAGTCTGAGGAGAAAGAGGCACTGCCCGCAGTACGCGTGTGGATGGCTCTGCTGCCCTACCTGATTGTGGTCGCTATCTTCGGCCTCGTGAACCTCAATGCCGGTTTGAAGGCATGGCTGAAGACCGTGGCTATCAAAATCAATATCCCCGCGCTCAGCTCCCGTCTGGTCACTAAAGACGGCACACCCGTCAAGGACGCCCCTTACACCTTCACCTGGCTTTCAAACCCCGGTACTCTGCTGATTATCTCAGGCCTGATCGTTGCGGTTGTTTACTTCTTCTTCAACGAGAAGGGGCGGTATGGTTTCAAGTTCCCAGCCGTTTTCGCCGAGTTCGGTTCGGTCATCTACCGTATGCGCTGGACGATTCTGACCATTGCCTCGGTGCTGGCACTGGCATACGTCATGAACTTCTCGGGTCAGACCGTCGCAATGGGTACCTTCTTGGCTGGCTTGGGTACCATCTATGCGGTACTGGCACCGGTGCTGGGCTGGATCGGCACCGCAGTGACCGGCTCGGATACCAGTGCAAACGCACTCTTCTCCAAGCTACAGGTATCCGCTGCCGAAAACCTGCAGCATGCTGGCGTGAGCGGCGCTACCCCCGAGCTGATGCTGGCAGCAAACACCACCGGTGGTGTGGTCGGCAAGATGATCTCGCCGCAGTCACTGGCTATTGCAGCCACCTCTGTGGATATGGAGGGCAAGGAGTCCGACATCCTCAAGGCCGTGGTTCCCTGGTCGTTTGCGATGCTCGTGGTCGTCTGCCTGCTGGTCTTCTTGCAGACCAATATTCTCTCGTTCCTCATTCCCTAGCCCCTAGGGTTCCGTAACGAGCGAGCTGGCGGGGCGGGGCACCACAGGGTGCGCCGCCCCGCCGCTGCACTACCGGAAGGCAGTGCGGGCATCATAAAAATACTGTAGGCTTGCAGAGCACAACATTGGGCATGGTTCCATGACGAACCCACCCATGCGGCACACACGCCCTCAGGCACCCACCCACAGGGTTTTGCACCCTGAAGAGTTGCACAAGCTAAAAGTCACTTTCAGATTTCACACGAAATGGGACATACTCATGACGCGCACAACAGGCTCAGGGACGATCATGCAAGAGCGTAGTTACAGCATCCTGCTCGAAAACTTTGAACGCAGGCTACGTCTGGGGGAACTGCGTGTGGGCGATAGGCTACCATCCGAACGTACCCTAGCCGAACAGTACGGCATTTCACGCCCATCGGTGCGTGAGGCCCTACGTATTTTGGGGGCTTTGGGGCTGATCCGTTCCAGCACCGGTTCGGGCCCAAAATCCGGTGCTATCGTTATTTCTGAGCCCTCAGATGCGCTCAGTTGGGCGCTTCGCATGCACATTGCCACCCGCAACCTGCCCGTCAAAGACGTGGTTTCCACGCGTTTACTGCTGGAGGGGCCTGCCGCACGTGCCGCTGCGAACGCCCCGGATTCTGCTGAGCGTGACCTTGCTTTAGAGCACGCCCGCGAGCACCTGACGGAGATGGATTCGCCGGATGTTTCCAATGAGCGGTTCCATTTCTGTGACACACGTTTTCACTACGAGCTATCCCGCTTGAGCGGCAATATTGTGCTCGATACGGTCATTGATTCTTTGCATATGGCCACTATCAGTTACGTGCAGGAGGCGGTTCCGCTGCTGCGGGACTGGGATGCAGTTAAGCAAACTCTGCAGGATCAGCACCGGGGAATCTATGAGGCGATTTCCACTCGTGATGAAGAGGCCGCCTATGAGCGCGTATGTGAGCATATTAAATGGTTCTATTCGCTCTCCGACAGGGCCCGTGAGCAGCAGGACTGGACGAATTCTCACCCGGCATCGCAGGTGTTACACACCGATCTTAGGGGGTAAACTCAGAATCCGCGCGAAAGTTCAGCGGGTTGATACGGCCTCTAGCGCAGGGTACGAACGTGGGGTTCGCTCAGGTCGATGCATCCAATTCACCCGGTAAAATAGGGGTATGAGCAAGAGGGAACCGCGCAAACAAACAAATACCGCGCATATCCCCCGTCTGCCTTCCCCTCTAAGTGCCGCTATGCGCGCCGCACGCCGTGCGGGCCGTATGCTTGAGCCAGCTCTGCTTTCTTCCTCCGAACTGGTGGGGTATCTGCCGTTTACCGCGCACGGGCGTACCCTGCACTACAGGGTGGGGAATGCGCACCGTCTGGAAGCTGCAGGTTCCTCTCCCGGTGTGCTTTTCTTCTTTGATGGCGACTATCTGTTGCGCTCCGGCAGTCGCCTGCTGCGGCGCACTTCCACCCTGCGAGAAGAACTATCGGATATCGCGTATCAGCACCGCATGCTTCTGGTGCCTGTGCTGGCACCGGGAACTGTTAATGAGGGTGTGCTGCGTGAGGCGACCACGAACTGGTGGGTACGTGCCCGCGCGAACGGTCGGGTATTCCGCGCCCTCGCTGCAGACCTGCATGAGAGATACGGGTATGACCGCTCCCGCGTGTGGCTTGCCGGTTACTCCGGTGGCGCAGAGTTCATTGCCTACGAGCTGCTATTACACGCCGCCGACGCAATGGTAGGAGGAGGCGCCACCCTCATTGGCGGCGGCGGTGTGGACGGCATCCCAACCCAGCACCGCGCCCCCAATATATCCCTCAGCCACCTATTATTGAGCTGGCATGTGGGCGATAAGGACGGCCGCTCCCCCAGGCTTCTGAACGACACGCGATCCGGTGGACTGTGGTCAGCACAGGTTGCAGCGCAAGAAGGTGGCCAGTTCTATGCCAGGCTTGGTGCACGCACGGCCCTGCACGTTATGCCAGGGCAAGGGCACCGGAACTACCCCATCACCCAGTTGGTGCGTAATGACCTGGCGATGGCTACCCGCCTGGGGTACCTGTAGCCCCTCATAGTTTGTCTGCAAGACCACTGCTGATTTCATTGTGCACCTCACCCGCATGGTGTGCAGCGACTTTACAGGACACAGGTGATGAATGTAATACTCCCGTTATTTACCCTAAAAGTTGCTGGTTTTTAAACTTTTTAGGTTAAAAACCTTCACCCATTCGCTATTTACTGACGCATTGCGGTAAAGTGTCACTATGCCTCGTATTTCTGCAGCCACCAACGCCGCCCAGCGTGAGAACACCAAACGTGCCATCCTCGAATCTTTTGGCAAGCTCCTATACTCGCGCGGCCTGCCGGGCCTCACCATGACCGATGTCGCCAAAAATGCTGGCATCGGCCGCACCGCAGTCTACAACTATTTCGCCGACATGGGCGAACTTCTTGTAGCCTACGCCCTAGACGAGACCGAAAGGTTCATAAAAGAACTTGATGAAGGGCTCGAAGGCGTCGACAACCCCATCGACCAGCTTGCCGTCTATATTCGACTACAGATTGAAGACCTCGCACGCCGCCACCTACCCCCCGGGCCGGCCATGCGTTCCATGCTTTCCCCCGAATCCTACGCGAAACTCGGCAAGCACGTGCGGGAGCTGCAGATGGTACTGGCAAACATCCTCTCAGCGGCCATCGCCGAACACTACATCCCCGAAAACGACATCAGGGAACTAGCGATGCTCGTACACGGTTCGCTCTCCTCCAGTGCAGGGCGCACCGAAGACGCCCCCGATGCAGACACCCGTGAACGGCAGATCCAAAGCACCATCCGCTTCATCCAGATGGGCTTGGGTGCACGATTCGACACAGACGGCCAGCCCATCAAGCTAGACGGCGCACCCCAGGCACCCGCCAACGCCGACTCCGACGACGAGCCAAGCAGCGAGTCGGTGCATCTGAGTATTGCCTAGCCGAACCGTGAGCTGTAAACCCCTCGCAGGTTTCCGGCCTACTGACAGCAGATAGCAAAGAACCCCCGCCGCAAGGTCTCGGGGGTTCTTTGAGTCTATAGGGAAGCTAGTCGCCTAGCCGTTCTGCGCATTAGCGCCCTGCGGCAACAGCCTGGGGTCAAGCGTATCCAAGTCAAGGATACGCGCATACATAACAGACCGGCTGTGCAACGCGGTGCGCAAAGCACGATGCAGGCCATCCTCCAGGTAGAGCTCTTGCTGCCATTTAACCACGTGCGGGAACAAGTCACCGAAATAGGTGGAGTCCTCCGCCAGCAGAGTCTCAAGATCAAGTGTTTTCTGAGTAGTGGTCAGCCAATCCAATCTCACCTGCTGCGGCGGAATACTCCCCCAGTCGGCATTCGACATACCGTGCTGGGGGTAAGGCCGGTGGGCACCCACTTTCTTGAAAATCATACCCACTATTTTACGGGGAAATACTGTGTGTTCGCTGTGCGTTACGCCAATGGCGCGGAACAGCAGTCCGTTTTCGTTCTCCCCCAAACTGCCCCGCAACAAGCATGGCAGCCCGCGCCGGCCCGCAACAAAGACTCACAAGGAAAAGCTGCGGCCCCTACAGCTGCCCGCGCCCAAGCACCAGAAAGAAAAATCCCCGGCCTCAAAAAATCGAGACCGGGGAAACAGCGGAGGATGGGGGATTTGAACCCCCGAGGGCGTGAACCCAACACGCGTTCCAGGCGTGCGCCATAGGCCGCTAGGCGAATCCTCCAACAAAACACCCAAAAGGGCGAACGGATAAAACTATACAGGGAACCCAACACTAAGGCAATTCTGCCCCAATGAAAGTGCCCAATGCCACTAGGCACCCCAAGGCCCCGACACCAAGTTCACAACCACCACAAAATCAGGTAGACTGGTACGTGCCTCTTACGTGGCGTTATCTTGGAAAACTCCCCCAGGACTGGAAGGTAGCAAGGGTATTCGAGCTATGACGGGTGCGTAAGAGGTTTTTTATACCCAAAAACATTCGCAGTAGAAACACACCGTCATAGCGTGCCCACACTTCGCGGCTTCAGTCCCACGCCGGTAACGAAACCAAGCCCCATGCGTGCATCCGTGAACTAAAATAGTGTAGAACCCCGCATCGTCAACCAGAAGGTCACCCGTGAGCACAGCACTCTACCGCCGTTACCGCCCCGAGACCTTCGCCGAAGTCATCGGGCAAGAACACGTCACCGAACCGCTCATTACCGCGCTCACCAACAACCGCGTCAATCACGCCTACCTCTTCTCAGGCCCGCGCGGATGCGGCAAAACCACCTCCGCCCGAATCCTGGCACGCTGCCTCAACTGTGCCCAGGGACCAACCCCCACCCCCTGCGGCGTATGCGACTCCTGCCGCGAACTCTCCCGCGACGGCGGCGGCTCCCTCGACGTCATCGAAATGGATGCGGCATCCCACGGCGGCGTAGACCACGCCCGCGACCTGCGTGAACGTGCAACCCTCGCACCCGTGCGCGACCGCTACAAAATCTTCATCATTGACGAAGCGCACATGGTCACCCGCGAAGGGTTCAACGCCCTGCTCAAAATCGTGGAAGAACCGCCCGAACACATCAAATTCATCTTCGCCACCACAGAGCCAAATAAGGTTCTCGGAACCATCCGCTCACGCACCCACCACTACCCGTTCCGGCTGGTACCGCCCGAAGTTCTTCTGCCCTACCTCGAAAAGCTCTGCAGCGAAGAGAACGTACCCGTCGAATCCGGCGTGCTTCAACTCGTCATCCGTGCTGGCGGCGGCTCCGTGCGCGACTCGCTCTCCATTCTTGACCAGCTTATCGCCGGTGCCAACACCGAATCCGGCATTAGCTACGACCGCGCGGTCGCCCTGCTCGGGTACACGCACGCCCAACTTCTCGACAACGTGATTGATGCGTTTTCCACTCAGGATGCGCCCTCCCTCTTCGAGGCGGTCTCGCGGGTGGTGGCGACCGGGCAAGACCCCCGCCGTTTCGTCGAAGACCTGCTCGAACGCCTGCGCGATTTGATTGTGGTGCAGGCGGTACCGCAGAATGCCGCGCAGATTCTGCAAGGCGTTCCCGCCGACCAGATAGAACGCCTCAAAACGCAGGCGCAAGCCTTCGCCACGGCTCAGCTGACCGACGCGGCGAGCACCGTTAACGAAGTGCTTAATTCTATGACCGGTGCCACCAACCCGCAGCTGCAGCTTGAACTGCTATGCGCACGGCTGCTGGTTCCTGCAGAAGATACCACCGGCCTCATAGCGCGTCTTGAATCCCTGGAACAGCGCATAGCAGCAGGCGGTACCGGCAACTCCCCCGCCGCACAGCGGGGCGCTGTCCCCTCACCCAACCGGACTACGGCCCCCGGGCAGAACAACACAGGACGCACCGCAGGTTCCACCGAACAGCAAGCAAACAGCCCATCTGGCACGAACCCCCAGCCCGCCGTGCCGCAGGCACCGGTTCACACCGGCCCGGTCTTTAGCAGCCCCACTCCGGGGGATGAACAGCACCGCACCCAGCCCAGCACATCACATCATGGTGCGGACACGGCGGGTAGCGCCCCATCCCACGGGCAGCATCAGCAACAGACTACGCCTAACCCACAACCCCCACGTCCTACGCAGGCGCAGGGTGCTCAAGGAACGGCCCACCGCACCGCGGGTGCTCCTCAGCAGCGTCAAACCGCCCGTAACGGTGAGGGCGCATCCGACCCGTTACTATCGGTCCGCGGCAACTGGCGCGTGATCGTGGGGCGTGTGAGTGACCGCTCCGTAACCGAACAGCTGTTGCGCCTCGAACCGGTGCGCTACACCAATGGGGAGCTGTATGTGCGCGCCGATATGCCCACTCTGCGTGCCGTCAAAGCTTCGGTCACTGAGCTCAGTGAGCGCGTGAGTGAATTCCTTCGCGTGAAAGTACGGGTGCGGGCTGAGGTCGCCAAGAAAGCGCCACATGACAACGTGAAACCGGCTAGTGCCCAAGCGGGGAACAGCCCTGCCGCACCCAGCGGCCAAGATACTGTGCCGCCTGAGACGCCCACAAGTACTGATACCTCTGCGATTGCTGACGGCCCGCGCGGGGGTGAAGATGCCTGGCGCCGCCACGGCCAGCCCGTGCAGCCGCAGGGCAGCGGACAAGACCAACCGGCGGCAACCAGCGTAGACGACCCTCTATCGGCATGGCAGGTGGCGCCCATCCCGCAGGAGGATCCGGCGAGCCCCACCCCCGAGCCTGAGAACCCTAAAAAGCCCGGTGTGGCAGAGGGACACCCCAAGAATACGGGCAATACCGCGCCAAGCCGGGCAGCACATGCACAGGCCCCTACCACCGCAGCCTCCACGAGTACACGGGGTGAAGAGGCTCAAGCCCCCGCTAAGGGAACTGCTCCCCAGCAGGCTGCACAGGGGGCCTCTCAGAGCTTCACTGAGTCAGCTTACGCTGATTCCCCGGCGGAATACCCCGTGCCCAACGATCACGATGTTCCCCCCGAAGATCCTTACTTTCCGCCAGCCCCCGACCCTGACGTACACGGTGCAGGCGCTCACAGCGCAGGCGATGCCGCAGCACCCCCGCTCTCAGGCCCCTCTGAAGAACAGGATCCGCAGGAACCGGTTGACACCCCATCCGAAGATGCCGGGCAAGAGCCGCAGCAGCCGTTCGGGGAGCGTGATTCTTTCGCCTCCTCCACGCCCGCTGGTGTGCATACCGAGAAAGCCGGTGAACCGCAGAGCAGCACCGTAGAAGAGGAAGAAAAAGAAGAAGCATTCGGTTCTGTTTCCACTCCCGAGCCCGGGCAGGATTGGGCCCCTGTAGGCGCCGAGACCCTCCCCAGCGGGACGGCCTCCGAGCCTTCAGAGGATGAAACCACCAGCGGGCAGCCCAGTGAGCCTGAGCATTCGACGGCCCCGGCATCTAAAAGCGTATTTGCGACCGCTTTCGAGGAGGAAGAAAACTTTGAAACCTCAGCGGATGATGAGCAGGTGGAGTCCAGCGTTCATGTGGGCCTCAAAGCGGTTGAAAAGATCTTGGGCGGCAAGCTAATCGACGAAACGCCGCTATAGATGCACCCAGCTTGCGAAAGCCCGCAAACCGACCAGATGAAAACGGCGGCCTTTCCCATAGGGTAGGAAAGCTTGCGGCGAAGAATGACGGTTAAGCGGGCACCAGCAGCAGCATATCCCCTATGCTGTACGGGTACGGGTTTACGGGGCGCGTTTTTGCCCCTGCTACGCGCGTCATAAGAGGAGAAACATGTACGAGGGCGCAGTCCAAAACCTCATTGATGAACTGGGTCGCCTGCCGGGGGTGGGCCCCAAGTCGGCGCAGCGCATCGCCTTCTATATTCTCAACTCTGACGCCTCAGACATGGCACGCCTGACCAACGCGATTTCGAAGGTCAAATCGAGTGTGAGCTTTTGCGAAATATGCGGCAACGTTTCGGAGACGAAGCAGTGCGTTATTTGCCGCGATGATCGGCGTGACCCGGCCGTGATTTGTGTGGTTGAGGAGTCCAAGGATGTGGTGGCGATTGAGCGCACCCGTTCCTTCACTGGGCGCTACCATGTGCTGGGCGGGGCTATTAACCCGCTGGCGGGGCTTGGCCCCGAGCAGCTGCGCATTCGTGAGCTGGTCTCGCGCCTGGCGGATGAGCGTGTTCAAGAGATTATTCTGGCAATGGACCCCAACCTTGAGGGTGAAGCGACCGCAACCTACCTTTCACGGATGCTGGTTCCGCTGGGCATTCGCCTCTCACGGCTGGCTTCCGGTCTGCCCGTTGGCGGCGACCTGGAATATGCGGATGAGATTACGCTCGGGCGCGCGCTTGAGGGGCGCCGCGTGATCAGTGAGGGCGCGGGTATCGCTCAGGCGAATGCTGCTGAAGATTTTGAGCAGGTGGTTGAAGAAGAGCAGGCGGAGCGTGAACGTGCGGCTGCTGAGCCGAAGGCGCCGCGTAAACGCTGGAGCGGGAGCATGTTCGACGACCTTGACGATACTCAGGACGGGGCGGGCCCCTCAAACCCTGAAGATACTGATGAACAGCAGGGAGAAAACAATAATTCTCTGTCGGCTGCCCCTCCATCGCACGGTGAACAGGCCACCGTTAATGAGGCTCTCATAGAGCAGGTACTGCAAGATTCCACCGAGGATCATGCCCCCAAACCGGAGGGTGGCACCTCCGAAATCCCTGTCGAAACAACACGTGCTGACGCGTACCGCTCAGCGGACTATGAGGAGCGTATCCGCAAAATCCAGGAGGGGCCGCTGCGTACCCCCACCCCTCAGGTGCCGCCTCTGCCGGGCACCAAATATGTTAACCCGTGGGAGTAGCCTGTTCTCGGCCCCGTAATCGGCGGTGAAGATGCCCCCTCAGGTTCCCTAGAGTTAACAGTTCGCGCAGATGTTTATGCCGAGGCTTTCTCCCCCGTAACCGCGCGGATCCGCTGAACCCCAGCCACAGCGCAGATAAGGAACATCACCAGCACGAGAAGCTGCCCGGCCCCCAGGTGGCTGCTCAGCTCAGCAGACTTATTCTTAGCACCCTCAGCTGTGACAATGGCAACCATCATGTGCGCGTACATCACCCCGTGCACCGTCTGCCCCACCAGCAGACCCCAAATATTAGGCATTACTACCCACGCGCAGAACATGGCGAGCGCAGCCATCACATACACAATCACCACCAGCGGCGGGGCGTACGGTGTGTTCACTGCTGCAGTAACGGCTGCAATTATCGCTGCCACCGAGAGTTTTTTCATGCCCATCCCGCCCAAAATTACGGTGAACAGTACGGGGAGCACCAAGTAGTAGCCCAACTCGTTAGCGGCTTCAAAGATGGCATAGGGGACGATGCCGCCGCTTTTGTAGCTGCTGAACCCAATAGTTCCGCTGCCGTCGCTGGCGCCGCCCGCCCATGAGGACATATAAAGGATGGCACACAGCAGAAACCAGCTGGCGCCGGTGAAGAGCACACAGGCGAGGAAAGTTTTAATGACGCCCCACCCGCTAGTGGGCGTGTCCGCACCAATACTCGTGGCGGGAAGCTGGAAGAAAATGAGGGCGCCAATAAGTAGGACTGCCCCTCGGGCAGAGACGCTGGCGACCTCCACGATGGGTCCGATACCAGCCTCAATATTGGTGTGGTGCAGGCTGTCGGTGATGGTGGGTAAGACCACGAAAAGCACACCGATCAGCAGGCAGACCACTCCGGTGATTTTCCCCGGTACGGTGGTGAGGTCTCGTGTTCGTTCCATGAGCCCTTCTTGGTTTGTGTGCTCTCCTTGCTATCTCATCTATCTGCGTGAGCCCTCCATTATACTTTAAACTTTCTTAAAGGTGATGACAGGCACAAGAGCGTTTATAGGCTTTCCTCCCGGCAGCCTGTAACACTGCGTCATATTTCATGTTCTAATACACATACCCACATAATTCACACGGCGTCCCGCACGCGTCTACTATGGATTAGGAGCCGGGACCACCCCGGCGTTTACACTGCATACCTCACCCGGGGAGTTTTAATGAGCCTGATCGTCCAGAAGTTTGGCGGTTCCTCCGTTGCTGACGCCGAAAGCATTAAGCGTGTGGCGCGCCGCGTGGCGAACACCCGCAAGGCAGGGCACGATGTGGTTGTGGTCGTATCCGCAATGGGCGACACCACCGATGAGCTGCTTGACCTCGCCGCAGAAGTAACCAGCGCAGTCGCCCCTTCACGCGAGCTCGATATGCTCCTGACCGCCGGGGAACGCATCTCAATGGCGGCGCTGGCGATGGCAATCAACGATATTGGTGTTCAGGCGAAATCGTTCACAGGCTCACAGGCTGGTATGATCACCGACGGCGTGCACGGTGCGGCGCGGCTGGTTGAGGTGAAGCCGGACCGCATCCGCGAGTCGCTTGAGGCCGGGAACATTGCAATTGTCGCAGGGTTCCAGGGCATGAACCGTCAAAGCAGGGATATTACCACTTTAGGCCGCGGCGGTTCGGATACGACCGCTGTCGCCTTGGCGGCCGCACTAAACGCCGATGTATGCGAAATTTACTCGGATGTGGACGGCGTATTCACCGCCGACCCGCGTATTGTCCCTACAGCGCATAAGCTAAACACCGTCACTAGCGAAGAAATGCTGGAGATGGCCGCTAACGGGGCGAAGATTCTGCACCTGCGCA
>ERZ773037.1315-NODE-1315-length-12983-cov-26.036665_pt1 | contig 12983 bp, 17 predicted proteins | sample MGYA00511466_ERZ773037 | MGnify/ENA primary metagenome ERZ773037 (study PRJEB29015, sample SAMEA2738146) | human oral metagenome | biome: human oral; feature: human-associated habitat; material: saliva | place: China | collected 2202 ... | reverse complement strand
CGTAACAAGGTAGCCGTATCGGAAGGTGCGGCTGGATCACCTCCTTTCTAAGGAGAATTATTCTAAAGAGATATTGTTTATTTTTGAATGTACTTAATATATAGGCCCATAGCTCAGGTGGTTAGAGCGCACGCCTGATAAGCGTGAGGTCGATGGTTCAAGTCCATTTGGGCCTACCATTATATTAGAGCTAAGGTTCCAATATATACATTCAAACAAACAAATAAGAATAGTACATTGAAAAATATATAGAGCAAGGTAAAACTAGTATACGAAAGTATAGTACAGTTTAAAACAATTAAAACCGAAAGAGAACAGTTAAGAAAAATTAACAATAAAGAGAAATGTTTTAAAAACCGAAGAAAAAAGGTTAAGCTACTAAGAGCGTAGGGGGAATGCCTTGGCACCAAGAGCCGAAGAAGGACGTGATAAGCTGCGAAAAGCTACGTGGAGGAGCACATATCCAAAGAGCCGTAGATATCCGAATGAGGGAACTCAATCTAGGTAAATGCTAGATTATCATCACATGAGTAAAGTAGTGTGAATGAGGGGAACGTGGGGAACTGAAACATCTTAGTACCCATAGGAAGAGAAAATAAAAATGATTCCGTAAGTAGTGGCGAGCGAAAGCGGAAAAGCCCAAACCTGAGTGAGCAATCACTAGCAGGGGTTAGGACATGCAACAAATTCCAAGAAAGAGTGTAGTAGAAGTGTTTTGGGAAAGCACACCAAAGAGAGTGAAAGTCTCGTATATGAAACACGAAAGAAGGAAGAGTATGATCCAGAGTAAGACAGGACACGAGAAATCCTGTGTGAATGAGCGGGGACCATCCCGTAAGGCTAAATACTACTTGGTGACCGATAGTGAAATAGTACCGTGAGGGAAAGGTGAAAAGAACCCCGGGAGGGGAATGAAATAGAATCTGAAACCCTATGCTTACAAGCAGATAGAGCACGTTAAAGTGTGATATCGTACTTTTTGCAGAACGGTCCGGCGAGTTACTGTATATGGCAAGGAGAAGAGTTTAAGACTAATATCCGAAGCGAAAGCGAGTCTGAATAGGGCGAAATAAGTCATGTGCAGTAGACCCGAAACCGAGTGACCTATCCATGTCCAGGATGAAGCTAGAGTGAAATCTAGTGGAGGTCCGCACCAGTAGACGTTGAAAAGTCTTTGGATGAGGTGTGGATAGCGGAGAAATTCTAATCGAACTCGGATATAGCTGGTTCTCCTCGAAATAGCTTTAGGGCTAGCCTTGAACAAAAACCGTATGGGGGTAGAGCACTGAATGAGCTAGGGGCCAAACAAAGGTTACCAAACTTTATCAAACTACGAATACCATGCGGGAGGTTCAGGAGTCAGACTACGGGAGCTAAGTTCCGTGGTCAAAAGGGAAAGAGCCCAGACCGTCAATTAAGGTCCCAAAGATATAACTAAGTGGAAAACGATGTGATTTTGCGCAGACAACCAGGATGTTGGCTTAGAAGCAGCCATTCATTTAAAGAGTGCGTAATAGCTCACTGGTCGAGTGAAGTTGCGCGGAAAATTACCGGGGCTAAGTTATACACCGAAATTGCGGATTCATTAAGAAATTAATGAGTGGTAGAGGAGCGTTCTATACAGGATGAAGTATGATCGAGAGGACATATGGACAGTATAGAAGAGAGAATGCCGGAATGAGTAGCGAGAGCAAAGTGAGAATCTTTGCCGTCGAAAATCTAAGGTTTCCTGGGGAAGGTTCGTCCGCCCAGGGTAAGTCGGGACCTAAGGTGAGGCCGAAGGGCGTAGCCGATGGACAGCAGGTTAAGATTCCTGCACCAGTATACATGTATAATGCATAAGAGGACACATTTGAAGAAGATGAGCGAGGAAGAGGAAAAACTCGTATGGCAACATATAGTGAAATTAAGTAACGAATCATCAAGAAGCAAGTGGCGAGAAAAGTCTTATGTAGTTGTGTAGACTGCCCGTACCGCAAACCGACACAGGTAGATGAGGAGAGGATCCTAAGACGAGCGGGAGAAGCATTGTTAAGGAACTCGGCAAATTGACCCCGTAACTTAGGGATAAGGGGTGCTGGTGTAAAAGCCAGTCGCAGTAAATAGGCCCAAGCAACTGTTTAACAAAAACACAGGTTTCTGCTAAATCGCAAGATGAAGTATAGGAGCTGACTCCTGCCCAGTGCTGGAAGGTTAAGGGGAAAGGTTAAGAATAATTCATTATATCTGAAGCTTTGAACTCAAGCCCCAGTGAACGGCGGCCGTAACTATAACGGTCCTAAGGTAGCGAAATTCCTTGTCAGGTAAGTTCTGACCCGCACGAAAGGAGTAATGATTTGGGCACTGTCTCAACAATGTACCCGGCGAAATTGTAGTACTAGTGAAGATGCTAGTTACCTGCGACAAGACGGAAAGACCCCATGGAGCTTTACTATAGCCTGATATTGGGCTTTGGTATCTTATGTACAGGATAGGTGGGAGACTATGAGATTAAGACGCAAGTCTTAAAGGAGTCAACCTTGGAATACCACCCTTAAGATATTAGAGTTCTAACTTGTGATCATAAACTGGTCAGAGGACATTGTCAGGTGGGTAGTTTGACTGGGGCGGTCACCTCCTAAAGAGTAACGGAGGTGCGCAAAGGTTTCCTCGGCACGGTCAGAAATCGTGCTAATGAGTGTAAAGGCATAAGGAAGCTTAACTGAGAGAGAGACATCTCGACCAGATACGAAAGTAGGTCTTAGTGATCCGGTGGTAGAAAATGGAATTGCCATCGCTCAACGGATAAAAGTTACCCTGGGGATAACAGGCTTATCTCCCCCAAGAGTTCACATCGACGGGGAGGTTTGGCACCTCGATGTCGGCTCATCGCATCCTGGGGCTGAAGTCGGTCCCAAGGGTTGGGCTGTTCGCCCATTAAAGCGGTACGCGAGCTGGGTTCAGAACGTCGTGAGACAGTTCGGTCCCTATCTGTCGCAGGCGCAGGATATTTGAAAGGAGCTGTCCTTAGTACGAGAGGACCAGGATGGACATACCAATGGTGCAACAGTTGTCACACCAGTGGCACAGCTGTGTAGCTAAGTATGGAAGGGATAAACGCTGAAAGCATCTAAGCGTGAAGCCCCCCTTAAGATAAGATATCCCACAACGTCAAGTTGGTAAGATTCCAGTTAGACTAACTGGTTGATAGGTTAGAGGTGTAAGTGTGGTGACACATTTAGCTGACTAATACTAATAATCGAGGGCTTAACCAAAAGGTTTTGCCTACAACAAATAATGCTCTATATATTTTTGAATGTACTAAAAGCTAATCTGGTGATAATAGCGGAGAGGAAATACCTGTTACCATGCCGAACACAGAAGTCAAGCTCTCTAGTGCCGAAAATACTAACGAGTTACCTTGTTGGAAAGATAGGGAGTTGCCAGATTTTTATTTTTATATGCCTCTTTAGCTCAGTTGGTAGAGCGCACGGCTGTTAACCGTTAGGTCGTAGGTTCGAGTCCTACAAGAGGCGCCAATTTAATGTACATTAGTACATTTTTTTATTAGGAGCATAGTTTAATGGTAGAATAGGGGTCTCCAAAACCTTTGGTGAGGGTTCAATTCCTTCTGCTCCTGCCAAATGACATAATAAAATTTGTGAAAATATAACCAAGTAAAATGCTTGTTATATTTTTTTGTGTTACCTACTTGACATAATTCTAAAAAGTGCTATAATATATTTATATTATTTAAAGTATCAGTTAGTTACTAACTGAATTTTTTAATTCAGTAATAATTCAATTATTACTATTATAATTTCTAGCATATTCATGCAAACTCAAATAAAAATAATTGATTAATCTTTTAAAGATAATTTAAATAATAAATATTTAATTGAAAAGGAATAAAAGATGAAGAAAAATAAAAATAATATATTTTTAATAAGAAATACTATTAATAAAAATCTATTAAAAAAAGGATATTCGATGCAGGCATCATATTTCCAAACAGACAGTGGGTATATTGATTACATATATACAGACTTAGAAACTAAAGAGTTGGTATTTTTGGTAATAGCAGAGAATTATACAAAAGATTTTGCAAAAGGTATTAATCCTTTATTTAAATGTTTTGAAAGAAGTGTATTTTCAGTAGCTAGATGGTATATTACCACCAGAATAAGAAAAAAGGTAAGATGGAGAATAGACTTTGTAGAAGCATATATACGTGGAGGTAAAATATTTATTAAAAAGAAAAATGATGTATTTAACTCTACAAAAATAGATTTGGAAGAAGCAGTATAATTTATATAAGGAAAGAAAAAGGGGAATTTATATATAATGTTTGTTATTATAGGTTCTCTTTTTTTATATATTAGCTATTTAATATTAATATAATGGTTTATTTATGATATAACTAATATATTAGTAAAAAAGATAACTAAAAGATAATTAAGAGATAATTAGAAATAATTAAAATTTAGATTTATAGGAATATGAGTAAAAAGAGGAAAAGGATAATATATTATGACTGATGGAGAAAAAAATATTATTTTTTCTGTTGATAAAGAAAATGAAGAAAAGATAGTTGTTAATAAGTCAATATTTATTGGGATAATAAGGAAAGTAGAGAATAGGGAAGAGATATTAAAATTTAAAGAAGAGGTTATGAAAAGATATCCTAATGCAACACATTATGTTTTAGCATATAAGATTTGGGAAGAAGAATTTTTTGATGATGATGGAGAACCCTCAAAAACTTCAGGTCTTCCAATATTAAAATGTATATTAGGCAACAATCTTAATAATACTTGTATAATTGTTGTAAGATATTTTGGAGGAATATTATTAGGTACAGGAGGGCTTGTAAAAGCATATACTGAATCTGCCAAAACTGTTATATCAACTTCAAATATAGTTAGATATATAAGAGTGAAGAAAGTTAAGTTAGTTTACATGTATGATGATATATCTAAAATTAAGAGGACAATAGAAGAGATTGGAAGAATAAAAACAGGAGAAGAAACATTTGTAGATATAATATCTGAAAAATATACTGAAAAAGTAGAGTTAGAAATATATATTTCATATAATATATGTGATATATTAAAAAAGAAAATAGAGGTAGATAATATTATTAATGTTAATAAGAGTAAGATTAAGAGTGAAATAATATTTAAGGAACAAGAGGGATATATGTATGTTAAACTAAAATGATTAAAATATTAGTGAAATATATCTTAATAATTATAGAAAGGTAGAAATGGAAAAAGAAAATATTTTTGATTTAGATACAACAGATGTAGAAGAAGAAATAGAAGAGATAACTTTAAGGCCCAAGACATTAAATGAATATATAGGTCAAACAAAAGTTAAAGAAAATATGAAAATATATATTGAAGCTGCAAAAAGAAGAAATAAGTGTTTAGATCATGTATTATTATATGGAGCACCAGGACTTCGGAAAAACAACACTTTCAAATATAATAGCAAATGAAATGAATGGAAGTATAAAAATAACATCAGGACCTGCAATAGAAAAAGCAGGAGATCTAGCAGCAATACTTACAAACTTATCAGAAGGGGATATCCTGTTTATAGACGAAATACATAGGATGAATAAGTCTGTAGAAGAAATATTATATCCAGCTTTAGAAGATTATAGTTTAGATATAATTATAGGGAAGGGGCCAAGTGCAAGATCAATACGTTTAGATCTTCCTAAATTTACTTTGGTTGGAGCAACAACAAGAGCAGGAATGTTATCAAGTCCGCTTAGAGATAGGTTTCGGAATAATTGAAAAATTAGAATTATATACTAAAGATGAACTTGATATGATAATTAGAAGAAGTGCAGATATACTTCGGAGTTACGATAGATAAAGAAGCATCAATAGAAATAGCAGGTAGATCAAGAGGGACACCTAGAATTGCAAATAGGCTTCTAAAAAGAGTGGCAGATTATGCTACTGTTTTAAATAATTCTAACATATCTGAAGAAATAGCAAAATTAGCATTAGGTAAACTTGAGATAGATGAAATAGGCCTTGATAATATAGATAGAAAAATATTAAATACAATAATTGATATATATAAAGGGCGGACCTGTTGGAATAGAAGCGTTGGCTACAACTCTTCGGAGAAGAAAGAGATACAATAGAAGATGTTTATGAACCATATTTATTACAATTAGGGTTTATAGGAAGAACATTAAGAGGAAGAATAGTAACAGATAAAGCATATGAATATTTAGGAATAGAAAGGAAATAATAATGATAGATAAAATACAGATATTAGATAATAATATAATAGAACTTGCAAAAACATTACATACACCAGAAAGGACAAAAATAGTTAAATTTTTAACAGAACTTGGAGGAAAAAAAGGAGTAATTGCATTTACAGTTATAACAATGTTAATCATATTTATATATTATATGAGTAAAAGCAAGAAGAAAAAATTACATAAAGAAGAAGATATATCTATGTTTAAAACAAGATTAAAAGGATATGTTGTAGCATTAGCAGTACCAATAACTTTAGGAATATCTGTTATAACTAAGAGTGTTATAAAATTTTTGGTTAGTAGACCAAGACCTAATGCTTTTCCAGAAATAATGGTAGAAACAGGTAAAAGTTTTCCAAGTGGTCATTCAATAGGTGTAGCTACAATGGTAACAATATTAATATATTTTGTGATTATAAGTGATATGAATAGAGTACTTAAATATATTTTAGTAACATTACTTGTATTATTTTCAATTGTAATTGCAGGAACAAGATTATATATGGGAGTACATTATTTAAGTGATGTTGTAGTAGGATTAATGCTTGGATATATAATTGGAATATTATGTATGTTTGGAGTTGAAAAAGCTAAAAAGATTATTGATGAAAAATACTAAAAATAAGAGAGATGTTAAATTAAATAAAAAAATATAATGAAGGAAGAGTTGATGAGAGAAATAATAATATTTGATTTAGAGACAAATGGTATAAGAAATTGTTCAGTACTTTCAATATCTGCAATAAAACTTGAAATAGATGAAAAAGATTTAAGTGTTAAGGAAATAGGAAAGTTTGATAGGTATTATTATAGAAATCCAGGAGAAAAGATAAATTTTCGGAGCTATAAGTGTAAATGGATTGACAGATGAAAATATATCAATATTAAGAAAAGATAGAAATTATTCAAAATATTTTGATGAAGATTATGATTTTGAAGATTTTTGCAGTGGAATTACACATTTTGTAGCACATAATATATCATTTGATAGTCAATTTTTGAATATTCCATATATGAGAAAATTTTGTACAATGAATGAAAATGTAAATAATGTAAAGATAGAAGGAAAATATGGGAAGTATAAGTGGCCTAAATTAAATGAAACAGCAAAGTTTTATGGAATAGAAGTAGATGAATTTTGTACACATAGAAGTGATTATGATACATATTTGTGTAAAGAGATTTTTGTAAGAATGTTAAAAGATAACAATTATAATAAGAAGATTTTAGAATTTTTAAATATAGAAAAATAATAAAGGGATAAAAATGAGTAAAAAGATATTATTAATAGATGGAAATAGTATGGCAAATAGGGCGTTTTATGCAACTATGGGAAGAATGATGAAAACACCTACAGGTATAAGTACAAATGCAGTATATGGATTTTTTCAGATAATGTTTAAGACAATAGAAGAGGAAAAACCAGATAAGATAATCGTAGCATTTGATATTTCAAGTTCAGAAAAACGAACAAAAATATTTAGTGAATACAAGGCGGGAAGGCATAAGGCACCAGAAGATTTAACAATGCAGTTTCCAATTATAAAAGAATTATTAAAAACAATGAATATACCAATAGTTCAGAAAGATGGAATAGAAGCAGATGATATTTTAGGAGCAATAGCTAAAAAAGAAGGAAAAAAAGGAAATAAGATTGTTATATTAACAGGAGATAGAGATTATTTTCAGTTGGTAGATATTAATGTAAATATACGTTATCCTAAGACTATAATGGGTAAAACAGAATATATAATATATGATAATTATAAGATTAATGAAGAATATGGATTAACACCAGAAAAACTTATAGAAGTAAAAGCACTTATGGGAGATGCATCTGATAATATTCCAGGAGTAAAAGGAATTGGAGAAAAGACTGCATTAAAATTAATAATACAATTTGGAAGTTTAGAAAAAATATATGAATATATTGAAAATAGTGATGGAAAAGAAATTGCAAAAGCAACTTTAAATAAGCTTATTCAAGATAAAGAAATTGCATATGTTTCCAGGGATTTAGGTAGAATAGATATTGAATATGATTATGAAAAAGATTTAGGAATAAATATAGACAGTATTAGATATACTGATTGGAGAACAGAAGAAGCATACTCATATTTTAAAAAGATAAGCTTTAATAAGTTTTTAGATAAATTTAAAGATGTAGAAATAAAAAAAGCAGAAAATACAAATAAGATTGAAGAGAATGAAAACTATTCTATAGAAGATATATTAAATACAGATGTAAAGAGTAAGAAAAAAGAAAATGCTATAAGAAATAGTAGAAATGATTATAAAAAAGAAAAAGAATCATTAGAACATAAACTTAGAGAAATAAAAGAAAATATTAAACTTGATTTAGAAATATATTCATATAATGAAACAAAAAAAGAAGAAATATTAGAAAAATATGAGGAAATAACATCATTACAAGCTATAGGATATAGAGAGGTTATATCATATTTAAAAAATGAAATAACATTTGATGAAATGAAAGAAAAGATTAAACAAAATACAAGAAGATATGCCAAAAGACAAATAACTTGGTTTAAGAAAAATGAAAAAATTATATTAGATAGAGAATTATCAGACGAAAAATTAATAGAAATAATATTAGAAAATATAAAATAAGATAGGATAAGGAGGGTACAATATTTGAAAAATAATAAAATGATAATAATTACTACAATAATGCTAATAATTGTTATGACAATTTTAGTAAATGCTGTACCTAAACTTATCACATTTATAGTAGAACCAGCTCAAAAATTTATGGTAAGTGTTCGGAAAACTTTCAGATGAAGAACAGACAGAAGGTATTATAATAAGATCAGAAGAAGTTTTAAATGTTGAAAAAGGACAAAAGATTCAAAAAATAAAAGAAAATAATGAAAAGGTTTCTAAAAATGAAGTTGTTGCAAAAGTATCAACACAAAATGAACAAGATATCATGAAAAGGATAGAAGAAGTAAATAAAAAGATAGAAAGTGCTTTGGCAGAAAATCAAATAAATGTAAATTCTACACAAAATATAACTATAAATGAAAAAATTGAAAGAGTGCTTACAAATATAAATACTGTTAATTTACAAAGCAAAATAGATGAATATGATAAAGAAATAAAAAATGCATTATATGAAAAAGCGAAGGTTTCAGGTGAGCTTACAAAAGAAGGAAGTAAGTTAAAAAGCCTTATAAAAGAAAAAGAAAATTTAGAAAATACTTTAAATTCAAATACAAAAAATATTATATCAACAAATGCTGGAAATATATCATATATAGTAGATGGTTATGAAGAAAAATTTAAGACAGATAATTTTGAATATTTAACAGAAGATTTATTAAAAAGTGTAGATATAAAAAAAGGATCAGTACTTAGTGTAAGTGATAACAAAGCAAAGATAATAAAAGATTTTAATACATATATAGCATGTATAGTTAATAAAGATAGATTAAAAAATATAAAAAGAGGGAAAACACTAGAATTAAATATAAATAATGAACATGAAGCTTTAAGTATGATAGAATATATTAAAGATATAGATAATAATAGAAGTATTGTGGTTTTTTCTACTAATAAACTCTCAACAGAATTATCAAAATATAGAAAGATATCTTTAGGTATAATATGGTGGTCCGAAGTAGGATTAAAGGTTAGTAATAAGGCAATTAAGAAAATAGAAAATCAAAATTTTGTGGTTAAGAATAAGTCAGGATTTACAGAATTAGTACCAATAAAAATAATAAAAGAAACAGAAGAATATAGCTTGGTTTCAGGATATTCATCAAAGCTTAGAGCAAATAAAAATTCAAAAGAATTAATAGATATACCAATTCTTCAAGAATTTGATGAAGTTATATTAAATCCTAAGATATCAGAGGAAGAAGCAAGTGTATATTTAAAACTTGATTTAAATAATAGTAGTAATACAGAAGAAGCTGAAATAAAATAGAAATTTTACATTTGTGTTAAAAAAATAGAAAAAGATTAAAAAAAGTTGAAAAAAAGTTCCAATAAATGTATATATAATAATATATGGAGTTCACTTATTTTAAGTGATGAATCAATTAAGTAAAATAATTGAGTAAAGAAAAAGAAAATAAAGAAATAGATAAGATTTTAAATAAGTATACAAAGGAGCAATAATAATGTTTGAAAAATTAGGAGCATATTTTAGTAATAATTTCAGAAAAGAAGATGAAGATATTTATGATGAAGAAAACTATGCAGATGAATATGAAACAGAAAATGAAGATTATGGATATGCAGAAACACCAAGAGAAGAAATAAGAAAACCAAGTATTTTTAGTATGGGGATGAATAAAAATAAACAAACTAGAACAACAATAGATCCAAATACTGTAAGAATGCAGATATTTAAACCATCAGAATATGATGATTCAAGAGAAATTATAAACTTATTAAAGAGAAATGAATCTGTAGTATTAAATTTGGAATTTGTTAGTAAAGAAGATGGAAGAAGAATTGTAGATACAGTAAGTGGTGGGATTACTGCACTTGATGGTCAAATAGTTAAAGTTACAAACTCAATATTTATAGCAGTTCCTAAAAACTACCAAATAGAAGGTGGATTTGAAAAAAGAAGAAAATCATATTTTAACTAAAATTTAATATAATTGGTATATTATATATATTATGATATAATCTAGATATAGGTTTAGATGTAATATGATATTTAATAAAACTTTAAGAGAGAAGAGGAAAAATGTTAACACCAGAAGATATAGATAAACAACAATTTAGCAAGCAATTTAAGGGATATGCAGTAGAAGAAGTTGATGATTTTTTAGAAGAATTGACAAATGATTATGAAGTATTAATGCTTGCAAATAAGAAACAAGAAGATAAAATAAAAGAATTAGAAATTAAGTTAAACAGTGTATCAACAAATACTAATGTGTTACAAGAAACATTATTAATAGCTAAACAAACAGCAGATGAAATGAAAAAAAGAGCAGAAGAAGAAGCAAGCATCATAGTAGGAGAAGCTAAGAAAATGCTTGAAGATAGAGCAGGAAATATTGACCAAATTATAGAAGAAAAACAAAATACTTTAAATTTCTTAAAAAATGAAATAGAAACATATAAGGCAAAAGCAGAAAGAATGCTTATAGAACAATTAGAAATATTAAAGAAAATAGAAGAACAACAACAAAATCAATAAAAACACCTAAAAGGTGCTTTTTTATTATGAAAGGATATTTTATGAAAGAAATACAAAAGAAAAAAGGAATAACATTACTTGCATTAGCTATTACTATAATAATAATGTTATTATTAGCAGCAATTACAATACAAATGACTTTAGGTGATAATGGACTAGTAAAAAAGGCTAATATAGCAAAAGAAGAATCAGAATATAATGAAGTAAAAGATAAACTTAAAGCAATTGTTGTAAAATTGGGATTAGAAATGAATACAAAAGATGCAAATATTGGACTTAATGAAATAGAAGAAGAGATAAAAAAAGATCCTAAACTTACATATGTAAAAAGTGCAGATAAGATTAATGTTATGGGAAATGGCTATGAATTTGAAATTGGGAAAGATTTAAGTTTAAAAGCAGTTGGTAAAAAACAGGAAATCATACAAAAAGGATATGAAAAAGAGGCACCATCTATCTCAACACCTGAGGAAGAGGAAGAAGATGATGATGACACTGAATGGGGGAATAGTTCTTTAAAAAATATTATTGATGAACCTACTGGATATGATAAACTTAAAAATGTATTTGGATATGATAGTGGTGCAAGAATTACATATTTAACAAATCCATATAGTGGTGGTAATATGAGACAAATAAATGGTGGACAAACAGGAAATGATTCACCAGTTGGAAATAATAGTAATCATTTTTGGAATGCTACTAATGGGTGGAATAATCAAGGAAGTTTAGAAAATGATACAAGTATTGATAATATACAAAAAAGACATAATGGAGACAATAAATGGTCATCATCTGCAACTACAATGAATGGATATAACCAAAAAAGAACTATAATTATAGACCCAAGAGCATATTATGGAGATACACAAAATTATACATTTGAAGTAGATGACATATATATGGCATCTGCAAATTCTGATGGTAATGTAAGAAATTATACAATATATATAAGTAGTGGAGGGCCAGAAGTTGCAACAGATCCAAATCACTCTTCATGGCAACAATTAAAAACTCGGAAGACTTACACAAGATGGAAAATTAGAAAAGGTATATCAAGGTAATGTACAATTTAAATATATTAAACTTGATGTTCAGTCTGAAAGTAAGAGTTATGTAGAACTTGCAGCTATAAAAGGATTTAAAATGGTAATAAGTTCTACAAATACAGAATTTGCAATAAAAAGAGTAAATAAAGAAATTAAAATGGTTGCAACAAATTATGATACAGGTATAAGAGAAATTAGAATTGTGAAACCTGATGGGCAACAAGATGTAGAAAATTATAATAATTTAGCAGTAGTAAGAAAAAAATATACACTTACAGCAAAAGGTAAGTATAAAGTAATAATAACAGATAAAAATGGATCACAAAAAGAACAAGAAATAATTGCAAATGTTATATAGATATTAGAGATAGAATTATAATTAGTAAAACTCTTGAGGAAATTTTTCACAAGAGTTTTTTTGTGTATCATAAAATGTAATAAAAAAATGCAAAATAATGCCAAATATTAATATGTATGTTAT
>ERZ773037.1314-NODE-1314-length-12985-cov-4.872235_pt1 | contig 12985 bp, 10 predicted proteins | sample MGYA00511466_ERZ773037 | MGnify/ENA primary metagenome ERZ773037 (study PRJEB29015, sample SAMEA2738146) | human oral metagenome | biome: human oral; feature: human-associated habitat; material: saliva | place: China | collected 2202 ... | reverse complement strand
TGAAAATATGATAGATATATGATATAATTATAACCTTTTATAGTTATAGAGAATTTTTATACAAAAAAACGAGCTTATGCTCGTTTTTTCTTATGCTTGTTGACTAACAATATAGTTTACAGCATCTCCAATTGTAACAATTTGTTCAGCATCTTCATCAGAAATCTGAATTCCAAATGCATCTTCTAATTCCATGACTAATTCAACAACATCTAATGAATCAGCACCTAAGTCTTCTTGGAATGTTGTATCTTTTGTAATTTTTAATACATCGACACTAAAACGTTCCGAAATTAATTGAATTACCTTGTCTAATACTTCTTGCTCTGACATTTGTATTCCTCCTTGTCTAAGCGATTTCTCCCTACACTCCTAATCAGTGTACCTCTATTTTACTCAAATTTACCTTCATTGTCTATCATTTCTTTTGAAAGCACTTTAATTTATAACCTATTATGATAAACTATTTTTCCAAATTTCAGCTTGTTCTTTTGTTGTTAGTACAAAATGTCCTGGAGTAATTTCAAACATTTCTTCTGGTTCATTTTGAACGGTTGGTTGATAAATCACTCTTTTACGATTTCTTTCATATTGAGGATCTGGTAAAGGAATCGCAGATAATAAACTCTTCGTATACGGATGAAACGCTTGATGATACACTTCATCAGCAGTTCCTAATTCTACGATTTTTCCTTGATACATTACTGCAATTCGATCACTAATATATTTTACCATCGATAAATCATGCGCAATAAATAAATACGTTAATTTTTGCTCTTTTTGCAATTGTTTTAATAAATTCACAATTTGAGCTTGAATCGATACATCTAATGCTGAAATCGGCTCATCACAGACAATAAAACGAGGATTTACGGCTAAAGCTCTTGCAATCCCTATTCTTTGACGTTGTCCACCAGAAAACTCATGTGGGTAACGATTGGCATGTTCTGGATTCAATCCTACCATTTTCAACAACTCATTTACTTTTGCATCTCTTTCTGCACGAGTTTTAACGATACCATGGATATCCATTCCTTCAGCAATAATATCTCTAACTTTCATTCTTCCATTTAAAGAAGCATATGGATCTTGGAAAATCATTTGAGCTTGTTTTCTAAAATCTTTTAAATCTTTCGTCTTTGTTGGAATTTCTTTTCCATCAAATAAAATTTGACCGTCTGTTGCATCGTTTAATCGTAAAATCGAACGACCTGTTGTAGACTTTCCTGAACCTGATTCTCCAACAAGACCAAAAGTCTCGCCTTCAAAAATTTCAAAACTAATATCATCGACTGCTTTTACAACTTGTTTCGAAGAAGAACCAAAGTAACACTTTAAGCCTTTAACTTCGACTAATTTACGTTTACTCATTTGTCACTCTCCTACTTTCAAATTGTACCCAACGTTTTTGAATTTCTTCTGGTGGCTCTACTTTTGGAGCACGTTCATCTAATAACCATGTCGCTGCAGCATGTGTACTCGATACAGCAAACATTGGTGGCATTTCTTCAAAATCAATATCTAATGCATAGTCGCTTCTTAAGGCAAATGCATCTCCTTTTGGAGGATTTAATAAATCCGGTGGTGTTCCAGGAATCGTATATAAGGAGCCCTCCTCTTCTAAAGAAGGCATCGAGCATAACAATCCCCAAGTATATGGATGTTGTGGATTATAGAAAATTTCATCGACTAGTCCATATTCTACAATCTTCCCAGCATACATCACAGCCACTCTATCCGCAACATTCGCTACAACCCCTAAATCATGCGTAATAAAAATGATAGAAGTGCCATTCTTTTGTTGAATTTCTTTTAATAATTCTAAAATTTGTGCTTGAATCGTTACATCCAATGCAGTCGTTGGTTCGTCTGCAATTAAAATATCTGGATTACATGCTAATGCAATCGCAATAACGATTCTTTGACGTTGTCCACCAGAAAATTGATGTGGATAATCATTCACTCTTTTTTCCGCATTTGGAATTCCTACTTGTTCTAATAATTGAACCGCTTGTTGTAAGGCTTCTTTTTTCGATAATTTCAAATGCTTGATCATCGATTCCGCAACTTGCATGCCAACTTTCATCGTTGGATCTAATGAAGTCATTGGGTCTTGGAAAATCATCGCAATTTTCTTCCCACGAATTTGTTGCATTTCAGATTCTGATTTTTCTAAAATATTTTCTTGTTCGAAAATAATTTCTCCATTTTCAATGACAGCATTAGCAGATAATAATTGCATAATCGATCTAGTCGTAACAGATTTCCCTGAACCAGATTCTCCAACAATCGCTAAAGTTTCTCCTTTTTTCAAGTCAAAATCTATCCCTCGAACTGCTTGAACTTTTCCATCAAATGTTTGAAAGGATACTTGTAAATTTTTTACACTTAAAATTGTTTCACTCATACATTTCTCCTATTCTTTCATTTTTGGATCAAAGGCATCTCTTAATCCATCTGCTAATAAATTAAAACTAATCATTAAAATACATAATACAATTGCCGGGAACCACATTAAATGCGGTAAAAATCTAAATGTTTTATATCCATCATTAATGAGCGAACCTAATGAAGCATTTGGTACTGGAACTCCAATTCCTAAGAAACTTAAAAATGCTTCAAAGAAAATTGCTGAAGGAATTGAAAACATCGTTTGAATAATAATAATTCCAGCAATATTTGGTAAAAGGTGTTTGAATGCAATTTTCCAAAAACTTTGTCCTAATGATTTAGACGCTAACACATATTCTAGATTTTTTAATTTTAATGTTTGCGCACGAACAACACGAGCCATTGTTAACCAACTTGTAACCCCAATGGCTAAAATAATCGTACCTACACCAGGTTGTAAAAATAACAACATTAATACTAAAATCACTAAGTTTGGAATAGCAGTCATAATTTCTAAGATACGTTGCATCACTGTATCTACACGACCACCAAACCAACCAGAAATCAAGCCGTATAATACCCCAACTGTTAAATCAAACATTGCTGCAGCAAAGGCAATTAATAATGATAATCTTGTTCCATATAAAATTCGAGATAATAAATCTCTTCCTAAACCATCTGTTCCTAAATAGTAATAAGTCCCTTCAGGAACTCCTGCTTGAGCATATGCATCTACTCCCGCTCTCATCCCTTTAAAAATACCAGGAATTTTAGCTGGTAAATTCGCAAATTGAACATTTTGTTCCAATGGGTCATGCGGACTAATAAAAGGTGCTAATAAAGCAAGAATGATAAAGAGAACTACAATCCCTAACGATACAACTGCTCCCTTATTTTTTTTCAATCGTCTCCATGCATCTTGTAAAAAACTTTGAGGAGGAAGTGAAATGTTTTCCACTTGTTCAAATGATGATGCTACACGTTTGAATTCTACTTTTTCTGTCATTATGAAGCTTCTCCTCCTTGTGTTAAACGAATTCTAGGATCAATGAATCCATATAGTAAATCCACAATTAAAATTGTGACAACTAATAAAAATGAATACATCATCGTCACACCCATAATCGTTGGATAATCATTTGTTAAAATGGATTTAACAAATTGCTCCCCGATACCAGGAATGGCAAAAATATTTTCAATTACCATTGAACCTGTCATTAAACCAACTAACATTGGACCAGCAATGGTCACTAAAGGAATCAATGCATTACGTACCCCATGTTTCATGACCACTTCCATACGGCTCAAACCTTTGGCACGTGCTAATTCCATATAATCAGACTGTAACACTTCAACCATTTCCGTACGAATAAAACGAGCAGAATCCGCTACTGGAGAAATCGATAAAGCTAAAGTCGGTAAAATCGAAGAAATAAACCCTTGATTCCATAACGCAATTGGTAAAATCGGAAAAATAACACCGAATACTAATTGTAAAACAACTGCGAATACAAAACTTGGCACTGAACGACCAATAATCGCAAAGAATGTTGCTCCAGTATCCACAATTGTATTTTGTTTCATCGCTGCCACTAACCCAAGCAATGTACCCATTCCCATACCGAAAATTAATGCTTGTAGCCCAATTTGAAACGATGGGCCTACACGGCTAGATAATAAATTTAAAACCGTTGAATTATATTGGAAAGACATTCCTAAATCTAATCTAACTAAACCACCTAGATAAATTAAATATTGCATCCAAACTGGTTTATCCAAACCATATTTTGCATTCATAATTTGTAATTGAGCATCTGTTAAATTTTCTTCATTCGCATAAGGCGAACCTGGTAATAATTTCATTAAAAAAAACGTAATTGTCGCAATTAAAAACAATGTAACAATCATGTAGAAAATCCGTTTTAAAATATATTTCGTATATTGATTCATGTACTTCCTCCTGAAAATACTCTTCACTTTTTAATAAAGAATGTTTTATCTATCATACTATTTTTAGCTTTTATAATTCAATTATTTTGTTTGAAAAAGTTTGAAAATGTAGTGTTCGCAAGAAAAAAAGACACCTAAAGTGTCCTTTTCAATAAATAGATAAGAAATATCCTTTTATTCTATTTATTTTTCTATGTTTTCTTTTAACTTTCCATCTTCCAACACGTAAATTTTATGATAGTCCTCTGGATGTTTTGGCATACGATGGGAAATTTCTATGAAACTAATTTGTCTTTCTTTTAATAGCTCTCGAATAAATGTAGTGGTTTCTTCATCAACTGCAGAAGAAAATTCATCGATTAATAATAATTCATATGAACGAAGCAGTAATCGAGCTAAGCATAGTCGGGCTTTTTCTCCTCCAGATAAATGATCCACTAAGTTTACAGTTTCATCCATTAAATCATATCGTTCCAGTAAATAAGATAAATGAACTTCTTTTAAAACATTCTCCATCTGTTCTACAGAATACTCTTCACCCAGGGTTAAATTAAACGCTAAAGAATTCATGAAAATAGTAGTTTCTTGCATAAAATAACCAATCTTAGCTTTTTGAAAGGCATTATTCTCCCCTGAAGCCTCGACTCCTGCAAAGCTTATTTGCCCAGCTTGTGGATGAATCTCTCCATAAATACAATCTAATAAAGTTGTTTTCCCACTTCCTGAAGGCCCCATTAATAACATTCGTTCTCCTTTATTCATCATAAAGTGTAACTCCTGTAAAATCGTATGTTCTTTTACGTTCAAATGAATATTCGTTAACTGAATAGGAAAAACATCTGTGACAAGTACTTCTTCTTCCTTCATCGGCTCAAATTCCAAGTATTTGTTCATCCGTTGAACCATTGGAATCGTTGTATTCATTTTTTGATAAAAATCCATCGCATTTAATAATGGACTAATAATACGATCGCTTGCTAAATAAATCGCCATAACAACAGATAATTTCAAATCACCCTGAATAGAGAAATAAACTCCAAGTGCTAATGGAACAAAAGAACTAATTCCTGACACTAAATTCGCTAATATTTTCGAAAGAAAACGCAAGTGATTCATCTGATAATAATCTTCTTCAGTATCACGAATTTTTCTAACTAAATTCGAAATGGCAATCGATTCTACTCTGAAATTTTTAATTACACGCTTATAATCAATGAACTCATGTTGACGTGCAATGTATTGTTGATTATTCTGCGACCACTCTTGTGCCTTAACTTTAATCTTCTTTGTAAACAAATGCGGAATTAGCAAAGGTAAAATCGCAAACGCTAAGAAAATTATCGTCATTTTCAAATCTAAAATCGTAATATAAATAAAGGTAACAAACGAAAAAGTCAGACAATAGACAAAACTAATGAGTGAAACAATTCCTTGTTGTTGGATCACATTCCATTCCGTTAATAAAATGGATTCCACTTCACTTTGTTCAAAGTCACCTGCATAATAATTCGTAATCAATTTTTCTTTCGTTTGAACCGACAATAATTTTAATAGTCGTTGTTGAAATTCATCCCAAATAAACACTCCAAAACGAACAAAACCATACCCTAATATCCCCACAATCGAAATAATCATTAAGTCCGAAACATTTTTAGAAGTTCCAACTTCGATTAAATTGGAAATAAAATAAGGAATGACAATCCCATCCAATGCCGTAATCCCCATTCCAACAACAATGAGCAAAAGAATTTTCTTTGGAATCGATTGGAATAATTTTAATAAACTCAGCATATTCAATTCCTCCCCCTTTTTCAAATATTTTCTACAACTGAATAACTTCATCATATAGAGTATTCACCAATGATTCTTCCCTATGAGAAATATGAATCACCGTTCTATCCTCTAATTGCAATAACTCATGTTCAATTTTTCGATACAAGTCTCTATCTAATGCAGAAATAGCTTCATCAAGAATAATCCATTTTTTATTTTCCAACAAAACTTTTATTAAAATGATTCTTTGAATTTGCCCACCTGAAAGACTTGAATCTTCAGTGTATATTTGTTCTAAAGATTCTATCGTTGGAAATCTATCTTGTAATTGGAATCGATAAATCATATCTAACAATCTTTCATCTTCTATCTCTTGGTAAGACGTTATATTATTCCGTATTGTATCATGGAACAGTGATGCATTTTGAGGGATATAACTAATTTCCTTTTGAAGACTTTCATACGAAATATCTTGAAGTTTTTTATCATTTAAATATATTTCGCCATTAAACGCTGTTAAATTTCCCGTTAAAATAAGTGTTAAAATCGATTTTCCCCCACCACTTTTACCTGTAATTAAATATTTGTTTCCTTTTTCAAAAATCATTCTTTTAGAATGAGCAATCATGAAATTTTGAAATGGAATTGACACTTGTTCAATCCGAATATTCTCTAAATTTTCTAATGATATTTCTTTAGGATTATCCTCTTTCGATTGTTTCATTAAATTTTCAAAAATAGATTGTACCGATTGAATTTGACTCATTGAACTGGCAATTAAATTAGCGGGCAATGTTAACTCTTGAGAAATGGAAAACATTGAAATCAACGCCCCAATTGTCATTTTCTCATATAACACTTGTAATCCACCTACTAAAAGAATAGCGATTAAAGTCATATAAAAACCAAATCCCACTAACACATCCACTAATGCTACTTGACGTTCTTTCGTTAAAGTATCTGTATTTACTTTCTCATACTTATGAACAGCTACTCCCATAAATTTTCTATAAGAATGACTATTTTTAACTAGTAATTTATTTTTTATAAATCTGATAAATAAGTTATATATTTTTTCTTAGCCATTGAAATCGATTCTTGCTTTCTTTTCAAAGAATTTTTAAACAGCAAAGGAAGCATAATTGGAAGTAACATTGTCAATAAAATTGCTGTAGCAACCCAAATATTCAGATAATACAAAGCAATCGTAGAAAAGATAAAAGAAGTCACTCCTTGTATCATAGAAATTTTTGTATCGTAGTGAAGTTCTTTAACCATTTCAATATCATTTGTTATTTCAGATACTTTCTCTCCTACAGATAATTGTTCTTCTTCTTGAAGAGAAATGCCTTGTCTAACTGAAAAGTTTAAAGATTTGTAATGAAAATAACTCCCTACTTTATTCAAATACAATGTATTAAAAACTTTTCTACCATATTCCACAATTAATAACAGTAAAATAATTCCAATTAAATAAGCAATTTGAGAAAAGAATGTATAGGTATCTTGATTTGAAACAGCATCAATAACATCCTTTATTTGATAATTTAATAAGACTGATAGAAACGAAACTCCCATGACGCATATAACTGTTAAGGAAAAATATTTATTCATCAATCTCCCTCCTTTTTTCAGCATTATTGTTCACTATATCCCAAAGTAGTATTTTAGTAAATAGTTTTCTGACAGGAAAACAAAGGTTTGCTGCCGTCCTCTCAGCTACTATAGTCAAAGTCATTTACGCTCTACGAACCCTACATCTAACCGTTATTTCCTTCCATAAAACAAGCAATGACTTTTCATAGTAGCAGTAGTATTAGAAGTCGCTTCGACTTCTAATACAGGAAACTTTGAGACCCTAGGCTCAAAGTTTAGCAATGAGACTCGCTTTGCGAGGCTGCTTGCGTCCTTTCTGCTACTATAAATAAAGTCATTTACGCATTTATCTCCCTCATCACAATGCTTCCATCTTTAATTTCTAAGCAATAATCAAATTGTTGCATAAATTCTTCATCATATTGGTGTGTACTATAAACGATTAATTTATTTTCTAACTGTTTCACTACTTCTTCTACTTTCAAGCAATTCTGAGAATCCAACCCAGCAGTCGGTTCATCAAATAATAGAATTTCTCTATCAAAGAATAATAATCTCGCCAAATCAATTCTTCTCTTCTCACCGCCTGATGCAGTTAAAAGAATACTATCAAACTCCGTTGACTGATCCGCCCATTTTTCTAATCCAACTTGCTTACATAACTCTTGAAACTGACCATCTGTAATTGAATTTTGTAAGCTAATATTCTCTTTTAATGATAATTGAAATAGTGAAGTTTCTTGCCCCATATAAGAAATTTGATGAGATATTTTTTCTAATTCAGAACTATCCAACAATTTCCCATTTTCCAATTGAAATTTCAATGAATGATTTTCAACAGGAATTGAGCCAATCAGTGATTTTAAAAAGGTTGATTTTCCACTACCACTTTCACCAATCAAAAGATACTTCTTCCCTTTTTCTAATTGAAGATTCAAATGTTGAAATATTACTTTTTCATCAAAATTTACCGAAAAATCTTCAAAAATAATTTTCTGGATATTAGATTCTTCTTTTACAGCTTCAATGTTTCTTTGATCAATGATTTCAAACACTTTATCTTTTACACTTTTAGCAGCGACTACTTCCGTATAACTCGCTCCAAATCCTTGAATAGGATATGCTACATATTGTGTTAATTGTTTAATTGTAAAAAATACTGCTAAAGTAACCGAATGGTTTAATACAAAATAGCCTCCTAATACCCAAGAGAATACATTTACAAACATTCTTAATCCATAAGAAATTGCATAAACAAATTTATTAGTATGAGTTACGTATACCTTTGCTTCTACTAAATCACGACTTTTACTTCTTAAACGCTTATTAAATAACGGAAAAACATCATATACTTTTAAAGTTGTAAAAGAATCGAATATCTCTGTTAATAACGATAAATACTTTTCATTAATTTGAGATAAATTTAATTTTGCATTTCCTAAAATTTTCCTTGAAAAATATGGCAACGCAAATGGTAATGAACTTAATCCAATCATTAAAATAGCAAACAAAGGACTAATGACTATGGCAGATACGAATCCTAAAATAAATACCCATACATCATTGTACATACTTAACAATTCTTTAATATAATCACTTTCAATAGTTTCTAAATCTTTTGTGTACATATTTAAGTAGTAATCTCTACCTAATTTTTCAAATTCAACAATGGATTGACTTTCAATTGATTCGAGTAAATCTTCTCGAATATGATACATTAATTCTTGCGTAAGTCTTTCATTCACAACATCTACTGCATAATCTAAATATGAATCAATCAATACATAAACAAAGGATAAAATTGCAATCCATATAAAATTTTCAAATTTCCCTTCTGTGATAGTTTCCACTAATAAATTAATAATATAAGCCATAAAAACAACAGATACTGCCCCAATCATGCTAACAAAAGAAAAGGCAATAATTGGTTTCATACTTTTACGAATATAACGATACATTATAATTCCTCCATAAATATCTAACATACATACATTACTCTATTTAAAAAACATCATGTTCCCTCCTTCACATTAAAAACCAGAAGATTAAACTACTTCTAATTCAAATTATAGTTTAATTAGAAAATGAAAACAATACAATTAGAAAATTTCTCAACAGAACTTTTATATCAGACATATTTTAAAAATGGACACTGACTTTTCATTGTAGCAGTAGCAATGAAACCAAAGGTTTGCTGCCACCCTTTGCTACTATAAGGCAAAGTCATTTACGTAAAAATGAAGTGACCCCAAAAAGTTAAACTTTTTGGGGTCACTTCAGAAAACGTGCTGATATGAAATACTCCACTATTTGTTCTACACATTAAGTCTCAGTGTAATATTTCGTAATAAAAGAAAGTTATTCAGTTACAAAACATATTGTTTAGTTAATCTTTGAGTCACATACTCTGACAGATGATGAGTTACCATTACTACAGTAAGCGTGTCATTATCGAACAACAATTTTTCTATTTCTAGTGCAGATTGATTATCTAGCGATGAAGTAATTTCATCTAATAACACGACTTTTTTATTTCTCAACAAACCTCTTGCTAATATTATTTTTTGTTTCTGTCCGCCAGAAATATTTTTTGCTTGATAATCAATAATTGTTTCTAACCCTAGTTCCAAAGAATCAATCCAGTCGCTAAGACCAACCTGTTTTAAAATATTTTCTAATCTACCTTCCTCTATCGATTCATTTAAAATAATATTTTCACGTATCGTTGCATTAAATAAATGTGGATTTTGATCAATGTAGATTATAGAATTATGTAAACTAGTAATGTCTAAGTCTTTATAAGAAATATTATCCCAGTAGATATTACCTTTAGTTGGTTCTAGACGACGATTCATAATATTTAACAGTGTTGATTTCCCTTTTCCTGATTCAGCAGTAATCACTACCTTATCTCCCTTTTTAATTTCCATGTTCATATTTTCTAAAACAACACGTTCAGTATTAGGATAACTAAAATGAATATTTTGCAACCGGATACTATTTGTTAGCTCATTGACGACTTTCCCATCATTTCTTTCACAATTACTTTTTAATTTCTTACTATATTTCTCAAACACAGGTTGAACGGTTTTCAGTTCCGCATAATTAGCATTAAACCCTGTTAGGCTCGAGAAAATTGTTGCAGCGAAAAACTGCACTCCACCTATAGCTCCTATAGGGACATACCCTTCTACATATAAATACCCTGTAAATACCAATAAGATAATTTGACTAAATAAACTTAATCCATTTGTGGCAGATATCATTTTCCCAGAATCAACAGCGTATTGTACCTTTACTTTTTTTAATCTGTACGATCCAAATAAGATTTTATCCTTAAAATAATCTCCTAAATTCATACTTGATAAATCATTAAATCCATGCAGTACATCTGTAAAAGTACTCGTCACCTCATCACTGACTTTGGTCATAATTTCCATACTACTTGTCATTTTAGTGCTAAATTTTTTTGGAACTAACACCATTGCTATAAATAATAACACTATTACGACAATAATTGAATAATGAAAATAAACTATAGCCGATATACTCAAAGCAATCCCCACAGCCTGATTAATCATCATCTCTAAGTTGTTAAAACCGTGTTGATTAATCGTCATGATGTCATTCGTCAACCAAGACAAATAAACACCCTGTTCATTTTCATTAAAAGAAAGGTAATCTGTTGTCACTAATTCTTGCGCAATATCCTCTCGTATTCTGCAATCCATACTTTGAACTGCATCTGTTAGTAATTTTCTCTCAAAAAATAGTTGAAGCATCCATACCATGAAGATAACAAGCAATTGAACACTTAATAACTTTGCTGTTTCAATTTCCAACTTGGCTAAAGCCGTCACTAAATTAGCTATACTAACTCCCCACAATACTAAACAAGCTTGCCCTACAATAATTGTCAATAACACATAACTATTCTTTTTCCATTCTCTTTTTATATATTTCATTAAACTTTTCATATTAATCTCCTAACTATATCCTAATAGAATATCTCCTTTGATAAGTATTTCATTATAGCCATAATTGGATATTCTAGTTACCACCTTTTGTCAATATAACAATTCATAAAACCCTCCACATTTCATAAACATAAAAAGCTGTAACATAGCTTCGGTAATCTATGTTACAGCTTAAATGTACTGTTAAAATAGTAACAAAATTAAAACATCACAATACTTGGTTCTGAAGAAGATGGTTTAGATGAAGAAGTCCCTCCACCTGTATGCGCATTCATAACTTTTAATTTTTCTTGTTCTTTCATTACTTGCTCATTGTACCCAATTTCTTTTTTAAACAATCCTGATGTTGTTTCTTTTATTACTTGATTACCATTCCATTTTATATTAAACATACGCCATCTCCCCTTTCATAATCAAATTAGTTAATTAACTAACTTGATTGTAATTCTAAATCAACTATCTGTCAACAGAATCATTTACGCTTTACGCACTCTACATCAAACCGCTATTCCTTTCCATACAACAAGTAATGACTTTTCATAGTAGCAGCAGTAATAGAAGTCGCTCCGACTTCTATTACAGGAAACTTTGAGACCCTAGGCTCAAAGTTTAGGCATGAAACCGAAGGTTTGCTGCCGTCCTTTGCTACTATAGATAAAGTCATTTACGCATAAAAAAACATCTCATAAATGCTCCTCGCATTTACAAGATGTTTATAAAATTAGTTATTATTGTTGTTATCTAAGAAATAAATCAACGTCTGTAATTCGTTTGTTAAGTCAACGTTTTGAACACGAATATGATCCGGTGCAGTTAAACGAAGCGGTGTGAAGTTTAAAATACCACGTACATTTGCTTCTACTAATAAATTAGCAGTTTCTTGAGCAACTTCTTGCGGAACTGTTAAAATCGCCACTTGAATTTGTTGCACACGAAGTTGTTCTACTAAATCGTTCATAGAATAAACTGGTACTCCACTCACAATTTTCCCTACCATACTTTCGTCAACTTCAAACGCAGCACTAATTCTCACATGATTACTTTGATGGAAATTATAGTTTAATAAAGCTTGACCTAAATTACCCACTCCAACTAAAGCAACATTTGTTAAACGATCATGATTTAATTGTTGACTGAAGAAATCTAATAAATACTCCACATCATAACCATAACCACGTTTTCCTAATGCTCCAAAATATGAGAAGTCACGACGAATTGTCGCACTATCTACTTTTACAGCATCACTTAATTCTATTGATGAAATACGACGTTTTCCTGCATCATGTAAAAATCTTAAA
>ERZ773037.1313-NODE-1313-length-12988-cov-15.096033_pt1 | contig 12988 bp, 23 predicted proteins | sample MGYA00511466_ERZ773037 | MGnify/ENA primary metagenome ERZ773037 (study PRJEB29015, sample SAMEA2738146) | human oral metagenome | biome: human oral; feature: human-associated habitat; material: saliva | place: China | collected 2202 ... | reverse complement strand
AAAATAATTTTTGCTTAGATGTAAGAAAATTATTTTGCATAAGATTTTCAGAATCTTCTTTGAGCATTTTCTTTAGTGTTTTGCTTGTGGCTTTGCGTTGTTCTTTTTTCTGCACAACTTTCTTTGATGCGCTAACTCTCCATTCGCCACGTCTTTTCCACGACCTCAAAGTGTTCTCATTTATTTCTAGCTCTACAGCTATTTCTGATATTGAATAACCGTCGCTATATCTTCTCTTAGCTTCTTTCTTTTTATCTTCGTTCGTCATCATAATTGCATAATAAATGCGGTAGCTTTCGCCACCGCTTGAAACAATATCATCCAAGGAGTCATTCATGGTTGTTCCTCACGTACACTATACACGACCGGCACCCTGTCTTTTTATGTCCTCTTTCTTTTTCTTATAATTTTATCGACCTCAACTAAAGCCTTGCCATGAAGTTTATATATATATCTATTATCAAACTTCATTTCACCAGCTATGTTGTCCCAGGTCTGCAGTCTGATATACTTCCGCTGCAGTAGTTCAGCAAATGTCGCATCCTCAATCAGGAAGATAACGCGCTCTATCTCTATCCGCTTTGTCCATAACTTATCAACTAAATCTCTCTGCACCTCTCTAAGCTCGATTAGTTTTGTTGCTGTAGCTTCTGTTACTTGGCTGATTCCACTTCCGTGCGGTTGATAATCATAATTGACTCCCTTAACCCCTAGTGTTTGCTCGATGTCGTATATCTGTGTTTCAATCTGTCTTATCTTTTCAACAATTCTTTCATGCTGTTTCATAAATTCTTTTGCCGTCACAATGTTCACCTCACCTCTTCAGCAATATGTTTTAACACACTATAAATTCCTACAGCACATCCCAGACTGCTGCATGGTCCTCTAGTTCCATATCCATTTGACGCATCTCATCCATCTTTCTATATGTTTCGTTTCGATTAACCTTCTTTCCTTTTCTCCACACGCTAAGCCTTGGCACAGCTTCATTGGATACCATTTGATACTCAAGATGATCTAGTTTTGTTACTGGATTTGTATACTTGCGTAATGTATCTCTGTCAATCTCATATCCCTTTAGAGGTTTTATATCATCAAGATTCTGAAACAGTTGGCTTATTGATACCCATTCTCTCTTTACCACTGGGCGCTTTAAGTTGCGACTTGGTTTCCATCTACGCTTTGTAGCATTCTCTGGCTCTCGAAATGTCTTCTGTGTTTCCTTAATCAAGTATTCAGCAAGCACTCTGTAGTTGCGTGTTTTATCTAATGGAGTGCAGCGAATTCTTCCCATCTTCCACTGTCTATTGATTACTTGAAAATCTATGTAGTTCATGACTACATGATGATGGATTCTCTTGTTCTTAAATTCAGTTACTGCGATATAGTAAAACTCCTTATCAAGTTTCTTATATTCGCGTCTCATTCTCTTTATCCACTTTTCCAATTCGCTGTTAGCCTCTTCAGGTGATAGCTCTTCTGCGTATGTAAGTGTTGTATGTAAATCACCAGGATAAAAGTTTAAATTAATTAGTCTAGTTAAATTCTTTAACGCTAGCATGTCATTATTCTTTTTTACAGCATCCGATGTAGCCTTTTCCTTTTTCTTTCTTTTTCCACCACGAGGGAAGCTTGCCTTTATGCATCTATCAATAACTGCTCCGGCTATGCATGTTTCTCTAATGACTCTTTCTAACATTGTTATTCTCCCGATGAACCTAGTGATAATACTCTGATGAACCTTCATGGCGGATTCTCACCGCCTTTTCTTTTCTTCTATATATATGTAGTTTTTATTTCCTATGGTTATGCAGATGGCCTTGCGACCATCTGCAGATTTATATGATCTGTAGCTTGTGTAGTTAAGTTACCTACTATTTTGTGCTCTTTATCCTTATTAAGTTGTTGCTACAGTTTCATATCATTTTTTCCTATTGGACCTCTTTTCTTTTCTTGTAATAGCCAGTATCCGTGTTCTGTAATTTCACATATGAATTTGTTAAATCTAGTTTCTCCAATTTGCAAAATTTCATTCGCTATAGTTTCTATCTGACGTTCATCCAATATCATTATGAATGTTTCACTTGCTGTGTCAGACTTTTGAAGTATTTCTAATTTGTCCATCTCTTTGTTATTCTCCTTTGCTACCTAGAATGGTATATCCTCTTCAGTTGCTTCAAAGCCATCCGGCAGCTCTTCTTGATAGTTAGGTGTGCTATCGTTATATGCTTCATCTGGCTGTCTTGGAGGTCCTTGCTGACTACTGCCCAGAAACTCTACATTGTTTGCAATTACATCTGTTGTATATATCGTCTGTCCTTCTTTGTTCTTGTAGCTACCTGTTTGAATTCTTCCGTTGACTGCAACTTGCTTGCCCTTATGGAGGTATCTATCGCAGTTTTCTGCCTGCTTTCCGAATACCGTTATTCTGATGAAGTCAGCTTGCTTTTCCCTTCCTTGTGTTCCTGGTCTATCAACTGCAATGCTGAAATGTGTCACCGCAGTTTGATTGCCTGGTGTATATACTAGTTCGGGATCTCTTGTCAGTCTTCCTATTAGTATTACTTGATTCATTTTTTCTCCTTATATATAAAGGTGGTGATTTGCTATGGCATTGAACAATCTATATAACTTAAGGAGCTTTATATTTATAACCACCACCTCTATAAACTATTTATTGTTGTTCTCGTTCTCTATCCTTGCCATCGTTCTATTTAGCTTATAATTCATGATTGGCAGTGTATCGATATTAAGCCCTTGCTTGAACTGCATTATCATGACTTCTACATCTGCCATTTCCTCACGAATGGCTCTTGTATCCTCTCTGGCTATCGCTGTAATTAGTTCTGCCAGTTCTTCCACAAGCTTCTTTGTTTGCGCCTCTTCTCCGTAATGTTCCCAAACTTTACGACCCATCTCTGCATTTGCATTTTCTAGGAATTCTTTTGTCGTCATCTTCATAATTAGTTCATCATCCTTTCCGCAGCAGCTGCTGTCTTCTCAAATGTGTCATAGTTTGTTTTGAGAACCGCTCCATCTTTATGTATCTTTATAGACTTTGTTTCCCATCTACTTCCGCTCTGTAGTCGGATAGCTCTTTTAACAGTTTCTATAGATATACTGTCTTTCCCCTTCTCCGGCTTGTAGATTGATTCCTTTATGTCACCTGCATCCGAGATTCTTTCAATTTTCTTTACCCATTTAACCTTCTTCATCTTCTGGTATCACCTCTTCTATAAGTTGATTCATAAGTTTTGTTCCTGCTTGGAATCCTATTGCTAGTGCATCTATCTCTGTTCCATTCGGAAGTCTCTTCTTCTCAGCTAGGAATTCGCTTGCTAGGAAGTCCATTATTATCTTGTCTTCCATATTGACCTCTTTATTTAGCTAGTGTCTCAAGTTCAGTTGTAAGAATCTTCTTCAATGCTCCTTTGAACTTTTCAGCAGATTCCTTATCCATCTGGCCAAGCTGATTCATGCACTCATTGAATGTAGTCTGTAAATTATTAACATTAATCCTAAATGCTGTTAGAACTTCTCCGCTTGCTACAGCTGCATTGAGCTTTTCAACTTCCGCTCTAGCCTTTGATAATTCCTCTTCAGTTTTCATGTTTTCAGCCTTTGCCTGAACCTTTGCTGTAGCTACAGCCTTTTCAAGTTCTCTATCTAGCTCAACTCTTGCCTCTTTAAGAGCTTTCTTAACCTCTTCATCAGTATCACTCTTGCTCTTCTTTAACTTTTCCTTTTCTTTCTTAAGTTTTTCTTTCAACTCTTCAATCTCTTTATCTCTTTTCTCTAGTTCATCAGAGCTTGCTCCTAGTTCGTTCTTTTCTTCTTCCAGCTTCTTAATCCAGCTCTTTAGTTCAACTATTTCTGTATTTTGAGATTTAAGATCTGCGATTTCCTCCTTCAGCTCTCTAACCGTCATTTCAGAAATATCATTGTTTTCTACCACCTCTACAGCTACTTCTTCAGGCGCCGCCAAAAGGGCGAACACCTTGGAAATGCTCAAATCCGCAAACGTTTGCGTTTTTGAAAAGAGGCTATTTTCTTCTTCACATCTTTTGGCCAGAGACATCATCATCTCTGCTTTTCGCTTTGAGAAATCTAGATGTGATTCGCACCATGATTCAAACTCACCGTGATTTAACCTATCTTTAATGACTAATAGCCTTTGTCCGGCATTGGCAGCAATCATCATTGCAATGTTGCCAATCATTTCCATTTGGTGATACAGTCCATTGACTTCTATCTGTAGCTCTTCTGTTGTTTTATCTACTAGCTCTTTATTAACTTCATACTCTACGTTCATTATTTCTGACATTATGCTGCTCCTTTCATTGTGGCTTTATCAGCTCTCTTTAATTTCTTCATCATCCTTACTAGCCACTTTTCCACCCATTCTTTTACTCCCTCTTCAGGAAGTCTATTGCCTTTACCGTAGCACTGCTTTAGTTTCATCATTTTTAAATCAACTTCGACAGTCACAAACGATTCTTCTTCAGCTCCTACTTTTCTTAATACAAATATCGATGTTCCTCCATCTGTTGCTCTTTCATAATAAGAGGCTACGCAGTTATGATTGTTTCGACCTTCATCGTTGAACTCTTTTCTATTTCTAAGAGGTCTTATTAAATATTTGCTATCTCTCCAGCACATTTTTTCCAATCTTGGCAGAAACTCTTTTTCGAACTTCGATTGTCGTTTTTTATCCGCTTCCTTCCTTATCTTGTCCTTCATAGCTAGATATTCTTCAGATATACGGTCATGTGCTTCTTTAAGATTCTTTGGATACCTATAATAATCATTTAACGGATATCCCAGTTCCTCTAGCTGCTTAATGTAATCCTTGTACATCCACTTAATGCTGTGATTGATGTAGTTGTCATCTTCTTTCATTCGTTTTCTTTGTTTATCAAAATACGTTGCTAGCCTTACAAAGTTTTCTGTGTTCCTATTCTCGTATAGCTCCGATGTTTGGAATTCACTTTTTACAAGTCCTATATGATGCTTCTTCACTTTGCCTTGATTAGCTAATATTTTGTAGGTTGCGATATTATCTACATCAAACATTCCCCAGCTTTTAAGCTTCTCTATATCCTGATGAGTTATTCCTAGAAATTCAGGAATTGACTTTGCTCTCCAGTTTGGCCCTATGTAGGATGGTAGTTTCACAACCTTGCGTTCAATAATTTCTTCTAGTCCAGCCTTTTTTATAAATTCCACCTGAGGATACTTTGCACATACTGCAGCTTCCTTTATCATGTAATCTGCCCATCTAACATGTATATCCATGTACTTAAGGAATGTATTTTGCAACTGCTCTATAGTTACAAAGTTATGTACACAGCCTTTATCTATCAGGTAAATTGAACCATCTTGGCATCTCGACCATCCGCCACGATATGCTCCTTGATATGTATACATGAATTGCTCTTCTCTAGATATACACACAATCTGCTCTATGTGTATCCGAGTGACGTCCCTCATGCTTTCAACTGCTTCTCCGTTATACCCCCAAGATGCGTAGGCTGCTACAAAGTAGATTGTTTCTTCTCTATAGAACATCCATACATATGTTTGGCCACAAAGCAATGGATGGCATGTATGAGGCATTGCTAATCTGTTCTCTCCTCTATACGGAACTGAGTCACCTTTTCTTATAGTGTCCATATATTCAAAGGTTTCTCCGAACTTGGGACAATGTGCCACCTTTTTAAACCTGTTATATATGATTGGTTTACACAGTGTGTTTGTAACTGTGTTTTCAAAATCATCTGGATATTCGATATCAACAGGTATATTCTCTATATTGCGATATATGTATTCCATAGCTGACTCCTTAAATAAGATCTAGGATATCTACTACATCTGTACCGCTTGCTTTTGTATCATCTAGCTCGTAATACTTAAGCACCATTTCTCTGACTTCTTCGTCAGATATCGCTGCTACAGAGTTAACAGCTCTTGTTTTTGCTTCTTTTGTTATCTTATCGATTAAATCCTTGATGGGCTTCTTGCCATCAAGGATCTTGTTTGCTACTTCTTCTGTGGTGCAGCGCTCGTTTATTATTTCCTCAATAAACGTAGCCAATGCACCTTTTATTTCTAGCGACTCTTCTGTGATTTTCGCCCTTGCTTCATTGATTCTTTCCATGAATTTACTCCTTTGTTAAAACAACTTCTCCGCTATGGATACTCTCGTATTCTTTATCTCGTTCAGCTATTCTTTCTTTAATCTGCTCAATAATATTGTTCATTAATTCTCTTGATGATTCGTTTTTCGTTTGTCTTAGGCGGTCTTCGAATTTTGATATTCTTCGCTCATCATCATTGTTAGCGTAGGTTAGTTCGTACATACGAGCTTTGCCGATAGGATCAAATCTGCAATGCCAGTCATCGTTATACTCGCACTTCTTGCAGCACTGATCGCAAACTGTGCCACGTATTCTACGGCACCACCTGAACGCTCGGTTGTCTCCGAGTGTGGGGTGTTCAAAGCTACATACATCACACTCTGATTTAACGCGAAACATTATTTTCTCTTATCGCCTACCGCTACCATGAATGCTAGTGTTAGGCACACAAGTGCCGTTACTGTTACTACTGTCCAGTTCATTTTGATACCTCCTATAGATAGTTGCGGCCAATTAGCCGCATCCATTCTCTTCTTGCTTGCTCTGCTGTATAGCCTTGCTCTATCAACTCAATTTCATACTTAAGTTGATAATGTTGTCTAAGCTTTTTATTCTCGCTTATTGCCCACTCTGTACTGTTAGCATGAAGCTCCTCATGGTGTTTTCGACACACATCTACCTGGAACTTGTTATCAATAGATATTTGTCTATTAGCTCCAAAGAATACTTCATGTCTTTCTGCATTCCCTTCTCCGCAATACTTACATCTCCTGTACTTCTTGTTTTTCCAGCCATTGACCTTTTTCTTTTTCTTTGTTGTCTTTGGTTTAGGAAATGGGCAAGTTTGGTAATACTCGTCTAATATTTCTCTTTTCATTTCACACTACAGGAATAAGGATTTTTCCAAATTACCTTCACTCTTGTTTTCAGCACTAACAACCGGAAGTGCCAGCTCTTCTACTATCGCATCTTCAATTTCTGGAAGCTCCGTTCTTGTAAGTTGTTCTTCGGAGAGGATATCTCCGAAATATCGCTTTCTTCTATCAATATCCACATTGCCCTCCTAGATTGTCATCTGGTTTGTCTGCTTCTTGGTGCGCTTAATATCAACCTTGCCAGCAACGCCATTAATTTTGATTTCGCTATTGGCAGTGCTGAATTTGGCATTACTGATAAATCCTGCATGGATCAGTTCACAAGTTGTTTTCACATACCTAAGACTTGTATCATCCAGCGGTATGAAGTTTAGATTTCTTGACTGCTCTCCGCATAGCATCTCAACATTCTCTTCCATCATGCGCTGCCATTTTGCCTCGTTCTCACAATCACATGATTCACTAGCGATTCTGTCCGCTTCCTCCTGAGTCTCTGCAGATACTAGATGCATCTGCCCACAGTTTTTACATAAACCTTCCATTTCTTTCCTCCTGTTCAATCTCCGCCTTGCACACCATGTATCGATGTATCTCGGTGAGCATTATTGCTATACCGATTAATGCCATACACATAATTGCCATTTATGACCTCCTTACCTACAACCTGCCGCGTATAGAAATATCCACAACATCGGTATGAATAGTGCAGCTGCAATTGATCCAACTACTGCTATTGGTTCAAAGTCTCCATCTTCGTTAGAAAATATAAACTTGATTGCTTCTATAGTGTTTTTCATTAGTTGCTCCTCCTTTTACTCATCAGTCGCTCTGCTACATCCGCTGCAAGATATTGCTTTTTCTTTCCGTCGGTGATGTATTCACACCCCTCCATCAGAGTCATTACGTAGTCTCTAGATTTTCCTAGATACCTAGCTATGTCAGACTGGCATGGCCAGTTCCCAACTTCCCTTTTTATGTCTCGTACTATTACTTGTTTGTCCATGTCCTTGTCCTTCCTTTGATGTATAATCTTCCTAACAAAATTTTTATAAGGAGGATTCAAATGACAACTTTCGATATGATTTCTATAACTATTTCTATCATTGGGCTTCTCGGTGGTTTTTCTTCATGGTTCTATATGTGGCTAAAGAGTCGCCTCAATATAAGAATCAGAATATTGTCTAAATTAATTAAAAGTAGAACGAACTTCATTCTTCTCTATATGAGCTTTTCTAATGAATCAACTCTACCTGTTGCTATAACAGCTATTAATTTAATCATTGAAGATAAACCCATTCATTGTTTAGAGGTTCCTGATATAGTGCTCTCTCGAACTAGCCGCTCTGGTTCAACTGTGACTAATCAAGAAAAGCATTATTCGATGGAAATACCTATTAACATACCCGCTCTTTCTGCTACGTCTGGTTATGTTTTGTTTCCAGTTGGGCCAGATACTCAGCTACCTGCTTCCAACATTCTTTCTTTTGAAGTTCACACCAATCGTGGCGTGATAGATAGAATCGAACTTCAATTGCCTGTGGCCAATCTGGTGCCGATGGAAGATAATTAATTACTTCATGCATTGTTCTTCTCCCTCTTCAGCTCTTTAATTACATGAAATTATTTCAAGTAACGGGCAAAAAAATTAGAATTTAAATTCATCTATTGAAATTCCACATAGCTTCGCTATTTTTAGTGCATCTTTCATTTTGACTTTTGAAAAATCATTCTCCCAAGAGTTATAGGTTTGTGTTGAAACTCCAAGGTTTTCTGCCATTTCTGCTTGTGTCAAACCGAGCCTAGCTCTTAACTCTTTTAGTGAGTATTTCATTTTATTATTACCTTTCCTTTCTTAATTTAAGTTTCTTGTTGTCACAACATTACATGAAATAATTTCAAGTGTCAATAGTTTATTTGAAATTATTTCAATTTATTTTGTTTTTTTATCAAGTTTACTTGATTTTGTTTCTACTTTAGATATAATGTAGGCACACGCTAATCGTTGAATAACAAGGAGTTTTTATGAGCTTTGCAAATAACATCAGATTTTTAAGAAGACAAAGAAATATATCTCAAGAAGAACTCGCAGAAATGGTCGGTTATAAATCATTCACGACTATTCAAAAATGGGAAACTGGCGATTCAGAGCCTAATATGGGAGTGTTAAGACAACTTGCTGATATATTTCATCTATCTATTAGCGAGTTAGTCGAAACAGATCTCGAAAATAAATCGTCAGATCGCCCTCTTCCATCGAATATCATTCTGCCTTCAGCGCACAAGCTCCCCATTATGGGTACTATATGCGCAGGAGATGGTGTGGTATGCGAAGATGATTACCAGGGTACGTTTATAGTAGATATAGATGTTAAAGCGGATTACTGCCTGAAGGTACACGGGGATAGTATGATTGGTGCCAATATCTATGATGGAGATATAGTCTTTATTTCAAAGTCTTATGATTTTGTTCAAGATCAAATATATGCGATTGAAAGATTAGATTACAACGAAGCTTCTCTAAAGAGAGTTACGCAGGATGGCGACACGTTGATACTTAATCCTTGTAATCCTGAGTATCATGCAATGGTTACTGACTACGAAGAAGTGAGAATAATCGGGCGATGTGTTGGTGTGCTACATAAGTATGTGTAGTTATTGTTGGTGAGTGTATTGGCACTTATCATGCTAGATAATTGATTGTCGTTTATAGAGTGTTGGGACCTGCTCTGTGATTAAGAAAGGATGAGAACATTATGAAGAAATTAATCACTCTATTAGTAATGCTAACCGTTGTATTTGGAATGACAGCTTGCAATAGCAAACAGAAAGCATCCAAGCCGAAGAAGCCATATAACCTAACAGGCGAATGGAAGCAAGTCAACGGAGACGAAGATGGATGGCAACAGGCGACCGTTACAGATGATACTATTGAGATCTATTGGATGAGCGATGACACAAAAGCTCTATATTGGTCTGGAACATATGAAAAGCCAACAAAATATACAAAGGTTTATAAATGGACTTCAACAGCTAATAAAGAAAAGCACGAAAGCGCCTTAATGGCATCCCAGGACGATACAAAAGAGTTCTCATACGATGGTAAATATATTACCTACAAAGCATCTGCACTAGGTGTAGAAAAAAAGATGAAGCTTGAAAAAGTAAAGAAGTAAAAAATATCGCCATACTACAAGAAAGGATATGAGGATGAGTAAGCCACTTGATAAAGATTATGTAATAATCATTAATTGTTGGCGAGTGTATCGGTACTTATCATGCTAGGTAAATTATAGAAAGGGAATCATATGGAATATAACATCTATTGTGATGAAAGTTGCCATTTAGAACACGATGGCGAGAAGGCAATGGTAATTGGAGGAATAAAGTGTCCTCGCAATTTCAGAAAGCAAATCACTAGAGGTATCTTTGACATAAAAGCTAAGCACTCTATCCCTCGCTATTCTGAAATTAAGTGGACAAAGATTTCCCCTTGTAATATTGCATACTTTAAAGATTTGATTGATTATTTTTTTTCGTGTGATTTGTTGACCTTTCGTGCCGTGGTAATCGACAAGGAAAAATTGAAGCACGGTCAATATAATCAAACGCATAATGAGTTTTATTATAAGATGTATTTTTACTGTTTGTCCGGACTATTAGAGCCACAAAGCATCAATTGTGTCTATATAGATAAGAAAGATACTAAGGGAACAGCTAAAATCCAGAAGCTAAAGAGTTGCCTCGACAATACTCATGATTTAAGCTTAACTACCATCAAGCGTATCCAATGCGTTACATCTTCAGAGCTTCCTATTTTACAACTCGCCGATTTAATTATTGGTGCGATTGGCTACAACAATAGGGAGATTGAGAATGCTAGTGCTGCAAAGAGTGAGATAGTTAAACACATTCAAAAGAAATCAGGATATTCCTTGAACCGTTCAACAATTTTAGCAGAAAAGAAGTTTAATTTGTTCTTCATAAAATTATCTTAAAGGAGAATATATGTATTGTTGCGATTTTGATGATAATAAAATTTGTTTGCCGGACACTGTGCAATGTGAAGATTATAATGATGCAGATAGTTATTTTGATCAACTATATACGAATATATTCTTGACTGACTTTATAACTTCTAAACCATCATTTAAAAACGAACCAGTATACATAAGAAAAGAACCACAATACAAAAGCTGGGAGCATAGCTTTCTACATATGACACACCGTAATTGGGGACATCGCAAGACTCACGCCAATGATAGACAACCTGATTTCAGAAGAAGCGAGCGTCTTACATGGGTTAAATATATTATAAATAACTTTGCTTGTTCATCTATTAAAAACTGCAATCAACTCTTATACTGGGAGGAGCTTTTCGAAGGATATATCCGTCCTCATTTAATGATGTACGATGATGAATACGACTCTGCATTCCTGGTTGTTTTAGAAAAGAGAACAAACTATTACCTCATTATTACAAGTTTTTATCTGGAAAAACCTTGGGAAATTAAAAAAAGGGAAAACAAATATAATACTTACAAAAAACAGAAAACGCCACTAACTTAAAAGTTTAGTGACGTTCCAGTACATCCTCCTACAACATGGTAGTTGATTAATTAAAATATACCATATTATATTAAAAAATCAATACATAATGTGTGTACAATGTATGTACTTTATTTAGTATAAACTATAAAAATAGCCATCACCTGCGGCAACAGGTAGCGGCTATAGAAATTGGCATCGTTTGAGATACACAAAGTTCCAACAAGAGTATACCAGCGATGCCTTGTTATTACAAGCAGGGCACTTTTTGTGCCTAAGCTCAGGAGGCTGATATGAATTATGTGCGTAGATCATTCACATATAATGGTAAACGGTATTGTGTGTATGGAAAGACTGAGCGAGAAGCGATAGAAAAGCTTGTATTAAAACGTCAAGCTCTTGAGAATGACGAATTGGTTAATCCTGCAAAACGAACAGTATCATCATGGGCGATTGAGTGTGTTGAGACATATAAGGTAAGGCAAAGCTCTATCACTCGTGAAAAGTATTTGCAAAAGATGCAGTCATATGTTCTTAATGAAATTGGCTCTATGCTTCTCAAGGATGTGTCACCTATCGTATGCCAGCAGGTATTAAATCTTAAGGCTGATAAGTCTAAAGCTACTATAAATGATACATACCAAATGCTACGTTTTATTTTTAAGTATGCGAAAATCAATAAATTTATCAACAGTGACCCAACGGAGCACCTCGCAAAACCAACTGGATATTATAATCCTAGACGATCACTCACAGTTGCGGAAGAGCAGCACTTTTTAAATGTGCTAGGTAAACATTATGAACCTCTTTATTTTGCATTAATGTATTATGCTGGATGCCGACCATCTGAAGCTTCATTGGTTGAATTCAGAGATATAGTAATGCGTGAGAATATCAGATATTTACATATACGCGGAACAAAGACAAAGGCAGCCGACAGATACATTCCAATCGTAGATGGACTTGCGCAGTTTATTCCCTCTTCAGCTAGTCCTTTTGAGCTACTCTGTAAAAATAGATATGGGAAGGCTTTGAATAAAGATAACAAAAGGCGAGCATGGGCTCACCTCTGTAGGTTAATGAATATTGATATGGGATGTAAAGTATATAGAAACCAACTGTTACCACCATTCCCACTATCTACAGATATTTCTGCATATTCGTTGCGACACACATTTTGCACGAATCTGCAAAAGCGAGGTGTAGATATCCGAACGGCTCAGTACCTTATGGGACATGCCGATATTCAAATGACAGCCAATATATATACACATGTTGATTTTGAAATTATTAACCAGGCAGCAGCGTTAATGTGATACCGTGTTACTCGCTGCGATAACAGGTGCTACAGTCATTGAAATTACTGATTATTAAGCTGTACTCCTAAAGCGGGTGTCGGAGGTTCGAATCCTCTTCGGGACACCATATAAA
>ERZ773037.1310-NODE-1310-length-13005-cov-55.871042_pt1 | contig 13005 bp, 9 predicted proteins | sample MGYA00511466_ERZ773037 | MGnify/ENA primary metagenome ERZ773037 (study PRJEB29015, sample SAMEA2738146) | human oral metagenome | biome: human oral; feature: human-associated habitat; material: saliva | place: China | collected 2202 ... | reverse complement strand
TGACATGATGTGTCCTCCAAAATTTGTTGTTGAAACTATCTTAACAGAAAAGAAATCATCTGTATAATTGTAAAAAATTAGGCTTTGATATAGTTTTAAACTATATCTCTGTTTTAAACAAAAGAAAAAGACTTGAGACAAATGTCTCAAATCCTTTGTATATCTTGTTTTATAGCTCTATTGCAGTTAAGCTCTTCAAACGCCTTATTAGTAATTCTTATAAGTGACTATGGCTTGTTATTAGAAAAAACTATAGGTTAATCCCCTTCTCTCGGAGATTAGCCAGACACTCCTCAAAGTAGGCATTGTCATGCTCACTATAGATCGGACTTTTTAGTTTTTCCTCTGCTAAGTCTTGATAAGGAGGGCAGGTCTTGCCACGGTAGTTCTTGTCCAGCCACTCTGGACTGACATTGTAGCCACGGTCCGCCATCTCCTCCATGATCAAGCGATGATAGGCATAGAGACGATAGGGCGAGTGGGTAAAAACATAGTCCACCGTCGCCCCCAGCCATTGCCACGCAGAGCACAGCACTCTCGATGTTGCCCCAAGAGCTGAGGACGTGGAAGTTGTGAAATCAAAGCCTCATGCCAAAGTCTCATAGGAGTCTCCTTTCAGCAAAGTAGACTGTTGCAGATAAGCATTCGGGTAACGCTCAAGCAAGTCTCTCGTCTTAGCAATCAAGTCCTCCTTGGAAGCTTGAGCAAAGCGATAGCGATCCAGCAAAAGCATATAGTCCTTGCGCTCATCAAGGCTGGCTTGCTTTTTAAAATAACCCCAAATATGCTGGAAGGCGTTGCAAACCTGACCCCTATGTTCTGGAATCTGACAGGCACGGTCAATCATCTCTTGAACCAGACTCACCTCCACCTCTTCATTCTTGAGATACTGACGAATCTCATTGTAAATATTGCTGGAATGGCTCAAAACAAGATATTTGTTTATAGCCCAGAGTTGCTGGCACTGAGCACGTTGGTTATTATTCATAATTGACATTATACCATGATTACTCCAGAAACTCTGCCACTTTTACATCGTAAGCATTTTGAAGGTTGAGCCAGGTTTGCATGGAAACTCCGCTTAGCTTGGCTAACTTATGAGCCGTTTCTTTACTAATGGACTCCTCAGCATTGACGATCTTGCTGACAGTCTTTGCCGAAATACCTAAGCGCTCCGCAAATTCTTTCTGCGTTACGTTATAATCTTCAATCAACTCTTCAACATACTGACCTGGATGAAAAGCAATCAGGTCTTTGTATTCAACAATTTTATTACTCATAGTGATTGCTGACCTCCTCTATTTTTAGGATTTCGATTTCAATGGGACTGGAAAATTTTTTCCAACATTAGCTCTTTACAGTGATTTTCATTCTATTTATTTGTAGGATTGAATCCTGTCAAATAATATAGCCAAATTAGAATATCCTTGCATCATTTCATGTTGTTTTATAAATTCCCAGCTTTCTTCATAATCGTCTGATGGGCATCTGCTTTTAAAAAATGCTAAAATCTCATCTAATCCCTCGTCACCTTTTTCGTCATACTGGTCAACGAAATCATCAGCAGCAGCCTGCTTTTCATGGTCTGACAATAATTTTTCAAATAAAACATGCTCTAAATTGACAGAATTATAAAACACATAACAAGAAACTTGTATTCTATTAATTTTAAGTGACTCACCTTCTTTTATCAACTTAGCAAGTTTTCTAGACTTTCTTTGTCTAGTCACCACTATCTCGTCTTTCTTTTCTCGAGTCGAAAATAATAATCTTTGCGCTTCTAAATCATATTGAAATGAATCTTTTGGTTCGATAGAACTATCAATAACTAGAGACGTCGGATTTATAAATATTCCATCAGTGTCTGTGACAAAAGCAACAAAAAGTAAATCTTTTGCTTTTAATTTTTCTTTCTTCAAGGTGTCAATAATTTTATCACTTGCAATTTGGGGACCTGAGGAGGAAGAGTATTTCCTGTCAGAAAAAACATCTCCATACATTACCTTTAATGTAATATGCATCTGATCTAATTGTTCTACTAATGAATCCGTCACAAAACCTACTACAGTTTCATCAGATTCGCCCTCTACGAATATTAGGATAACCTTTCTACTTTTATTTACCAAGTTTCATACCTGCCTTTCTCAAAGCACGTTTGATTTTACTATTAGATACTCCTTGGTACAGTTCTTCTACCTGACCTCCAACCTGAATAGCTCGCAAATAGGTATCTCTCAAATTATTACTTGGTTTTATACCTGTAAGTCTAATATAACGATTTGTAGGAGAAGTTGTTGAAAACACAACTTTGTATGAAGGAAGTTTTTCTAGTACTCGTAAATTATGAGAAGTAAAAATAAGTTGTCCTTTAGCGCTTTCAGAAAAAATTTCAATCAATTCACCTAGTAAATATTCAAATACCCCTGCATCCAATTCATCAATAACAGCGATAATATTCTCTTTATTATATACTTCCACCAAAAAACCAAGCATACTAATAATTTTACGAATCCCTTCAGATTCGTGTTTTAAAGAGAATCTTTTACCTGCACGATTGGAAATAAAGCTAACATTTCTTATTTTTTGTCCATCACTACGAATCTCTATCTCACCCGCTTCCATTTCAAGCTTCAAGTCAGGGATAATAATCGGAACAATTTCATTCAAATAGTCAATCGTACTCTCATAAACACTATAAATTTCTTCATTTATAGAAATTCCTCCACTTTGAAGAAACATGGGGAGAATTCCCTGATAACTCACATGAGAGTCACGATTCTGATAGTTAATCGTGATTGGAGTAACCCCACTACTATTTAGACTAGATAACTCTTGGGTGAAAATTCTTAAATTTTGATAAAAGTCTTGAATGACATTATAAATTTCAACAAGCATCGATAAATCCTGCTTATTCGATGAAAAAATAAATCCTCCTAATTCTTTTGAAAAAATAAAGGAACGCTTATCATCAATAATAGTCTTTGTCAAAACACTGACAGCATCTTTTCCCATAATACTTTTTTGAGCCTTTAGATGTCCCATGTGTAGTGGTTGTTCCGCATCAAAGTTACTTCCCTCATATTCATATCTCAGCAAATAGCGGTATCTAGCCCCAGATTCCAGAGGTTTATAGGCAAGTTCTTCTTTTACAACCATTACATCTTGCACGCCTGTAGGTTCACTTGCAGCAAACTCAACTTTATAGCGAATGATATAGGTTTCTGGGACTTCTAATTCTAAAGTAATCGCATTTTCCCCTACTTGGTCTATGGCATTAAAAATCCCTTTTGTATGTTGTGGAATAGACTCTCCTCTCATCAAGGCAGATAGAACTTCAAATACATCTACAACAGCTGTTTTCCCAGAACCATTCTGACCATAAATTCCCGTTACATTGATAAAGTCAGATTTGTTTTGAAAATCAATAACTCCATACTGCACGTTCTTAATATTCTCTATGATGAGACTTCTTAATTTTACCATGATTTCGGACTCCTTAGTTTTTCTCATCTTAATTATATCAAAAAAAGTCATTTCACATGACTTTTTTTGATTTATTTTCTAATTTTTTCTCTATTATTTGAAAACCAATTCTATTTCCTACTCAACCTTCACATATCTATTAAGCAATGAGGATACAAAACTGTATTTTCAAATACTCTACAATTGATATAACAAGTTTCCTTCTCCATCACCCTTCAAACTCCTGCAAAAACTTTTTGAGTTCAGCATCGGCTTCTGGTGTGGTTCCGTGTAGTTGACCGAGCATTTCGAGTAGGGAAGCGGTTTGATTTTGGATTGCTTGATTGGTCGTGTTAATCTTGCCAACGATATCTGTCAATGGTTCGACTTCTTCTTCCTCAAAAGTATCTACATAGCGAGGGATATTGAGGTTATAGTCATTTTCGACGATTTCCTCATAGCTTGCTAGATGGGCAAATTTGTCAATCTCCTCACGTGACTTGTAGGCTTCCAGAATCTTCTCGATATGAACATCCGTCATGATATTCTGATTTTTCCCCTTATCAAACTCCTTAGAGGCATCGATAAAGTAGACATCACGATTGGTACGGTTCTTTTTGAGAATGATAACCGTGGTCGGAATGCTGGTATTAAAGAAGATATTGGCAGGAAGACCGATAACCGTGTCAATAGCTCCTTCTTCTAACAAGGCCTTGCGAATGGTCCCTTCCGCATTTCCACGGAAAAGAACACCGTGGGGAAGGACGATAGCCATAACTCCATTATCCTGCTTGAGATGGTAGTAACCATGCAAGAGAAAGGCAAAATCAGCCTTGGACTGGGGGGCAAGTTTCCCAAAAGGAGAGAAACGAGGATCCGCCATAAAGCCAGAGCTTGCTGACCACTTGGCAGAGTATGGAGGGTTCATCAGAACACCGTCAAAGTTGGTTGGTTCTTGAGTCGGCCAGTCTTCGTCTAGTGTATCGGCATTGTGGAGAAATTGATTCTCAACTGGAACGCCGTGTAGAATCATGTTCATCCGAGCCAAGTTATAAGTCGAAGTATTAAGCTCCTGACCAAAGTAGACTACTGTCTGAGGCTTATGAGAGTATTTCTTGGCATTGAGCAAGAGGGAGCCAGAACCCATGGTCGCATCATAGATGGTAAAGCCTAGCTGGTCCTCACGACCCAAAAAGGCAATCTGAGTCATAAGTTTGGCAACAGGCTGAGGTGTATAGAACTCACCAGCCTTCTTGCCCGAGTCAGTCGCAAACTGACCAATCAGATACTCATAAGCATCCCCCAGCATATCACCAGCATGACCAGCCACATCTAGCACAGCCAACTCCTTCATGACTGCCGCCACCGTTTGGTTTTGCTTTTGCGGAGTTGCCCCTAACTTTTTGGAATAGAGATCAATATCTTCAAAGAGGTTTTCATAGAGTTCATCACTCTGCTCGATATCACGAAAACCCTGAGCCAAATCTTCCAACTGGAAAGTTCCCTCATTGACACATGCTACAAGAGCCGTAAAGGTCAACTCAGGCTTGATACTATAGTTTAGCTCGTCCTTCATAACTGCAAGAAGATCCTCGTGGGTGCCCGCATCCTCATAGTAGTTACGATAGATCTCAAGAGCAGCCTCTAGACTCTCACTCCCCTCCTCCATAGTCTCCGCCACGAAAAAGAGCATCTTATCTGACAGATACTTATAAAAGACCATACCCAAAAGATAGGACTTGTAGTCATTGGCATCCATCTTAGAGCGGAGAACATCCGCTGAGTTCCACAGGGCTTGGTAGAGCGACTGGGACGTTTGTGTTGTTTCCATAATGTTTCTTTCTAAGTTTTGAAATATAAGTGTTAAAAGTTATCACTAATCATCTAGATAAACATATCCTGTAAGAGTTTCTTTTTCAGTGTTTCTAACTGAGAAATTTTTTCTTGGTAAGAGTTAATGAGATTATCGAGGTCTGAAAAATAAGAGCCGATGGCTTGTTGTTCATCATAAGTTGGAAATAAAAATTTTAAACTAGAAAAATCTTTAAAACTGATGCTTTTCCCATCTCGAATTCCATAAGTGACTGTTTCTAATCGTTTTATAAAGTCCCTTGAAGTTAAAATTGAGTTCCAAAAAGCTGGTAAGTTATTTTCTTTATCAATAAAATCAATAATTGTATATGCAGGAGAGGTTATTCCTTCTAATTTTGATAAAGCAAAACCTCCCTGAAAAGAACGTAAATGAATCACAAATTGACCTGGTTTAACTACCTTGTAATTATTGAGAGTAGCTTCATCATATTTAATATCAATACCAATTTCATCTCTCAAAACCATACCATCAATTTGAGAAGCCGACAATACAGGTAATGAAACTCTATTTTTCTCAGATACTGACTTAAAAATCTCATCTGCTCGTTTTATACCCCACTCACCTTCAAATCCATCCAAACGAATCTCAGGGACTGTCTGACCAACTTTTGGGAACATCTTAGAAAGCATGGTCACCTTAAAAGATTGGTAATTGGTGAGATTGTCCTTATAGCTTGCTAGAAGGTCATCGAGGGTACGGAAAAGGGTACCGATGGCGGATTGCTCGGGAAGAGATGGAAAAGATATTATAAATTTTTCTACATCATTTTTTGTAATGTTAGGATCTTTTCTACTACTTGCTGCAACATTTCTCCAACTTTCTTTTTTAAAATTTAAAAAATTTAGCAGAAAATTTGGATCAATTTCATTGACTGGCACCAAAGCTGCTAGAGCTTGATTTATCGTAGCAGGATAAGCTAGTATCCCCGTTCTTCCAATTTGATTAAATCCTCCGTACATTGCTATCAATACAGATTTTTCAGGTAAAACTTTTAATTTTCTTGCTCCATATACTGAGATCTTTTCTTCATTAAAATATATTATAGAATTATTTAAATCTGTTGTTTTTATCCATGGAATTTCTCCATTTTGATAATTCCTACTATCAGATCTTGACGGAGTGTTTCCGGAATAAATTTCGTATAATTCTCCTAATTTAGATTTAGTCCAAATATTTTCAAATTCATTGAATCTTATTTTAGGTTTATTCATTTTCCTATAACTCTCTCATGTTTAATTTCACTTCAGAAATCAAAATTCCATTTTCTTTATTTTCATTCATTTTTTCAATTATTATTGGGTCAAAAAATATCGAATACTGTTTTAAATCTACACTATAATAATCTTTATATTTTTCTTCTAGAAGATCACAAATTATGCCACTTACACCACAGTTAAGCATGGCTATACGCGTTTCATCTGTAGTTCCGAATTTAATTTTATTATACAGATTGTCAGAAATAAGGTTCAATCTAAAAAGTACATCTATAAATTTCATAATTTCATTATCAACAAAATCGTACTCCTCCTTCAATCTAACAATTGCTAAGTTTACTCTTTCTATATAATCTTTTTGGTTTAAATTAGTCCAAAGCTCTCTGAAACCTCCACCACGTGTCTTATCTCCCCATTTTCCAACAAAAACACTTTCCTTTTCTTCAATAGACAAATCTTCCCAATAATTTAAGACATCAGTTACCATAGCAGTCATTTTTTTGGATCTCATTCTCCAACTAATCAACATAATGTAAAATAATTGAGCTTTATGAGATTTTAATCGTCTTAAATTCTCTTCATTACTGCTTTCATCAATTCTTGAGAAAAATAGAAAATTTAACAATTTGAAAACACTTTCTAAATCTTCAGCAATAGATAAATCAGATAATTGTGATTGAATTTCCATCTCCATTGTAAAAATATTAAAAATAGTTACATTATTTTGATATAAAAGTTTTCCTACTTTTGTTTTGACTATATTAACAGTTTCTTGAATTTCAATATCATCATCTGAAATGTTTACTAATAATTCTTCTGCTTTACATTTCTCATCGTCTGAAGATGAAGTGTAGGTTAATAAAGGATTTTCTGGATTATCTTGGAAACTATTTTCATCTTGTATCAGTAACTTTCTATCTTTAACAAAAAGTTCAAAATTCATATTAATCGGAGCATATTTGCCTTTTATAATATGTATTTCAGGTAATAAATAGTCAAGATTACCTGTCTTAGTGTTAAATATTTCACTAAACCTACATATTCGCCCAATTAAATTTTTAAATCCCGATGGAGTTAAATAACTATTCCCTCTTTTAGGATTTAAAATAAACATTCTAGTCGCAGGCAAATTAACACCTTCAAGTAGTGTAGAATTTGCTACTAAATATTTAATCTCATCTATTTCAGAATATAACTCCTCAATATAAAAACGTACTGACTCTGGCATTGAGCCATGATGGTATATCACACCCTTACGAATACACTCTATCAATTTATAATCTTTATGGATAAATTCCCCTAGATCGTTGGTAATATTTTTAATAATTGGATGATCAATTGGTTTAAGACTACTCGATAATTCAATTGCAAAGCTTTCAATATCTACAGGTTTATTTAAATAAATAATATTTTTCCTTTCTGCTTCATTAATCACAACCTGATAATCATTTGTGATGCTTTGATTTTGAATTTGAATAAACTTTTGACTCTTTGGAGAAAACTGATCCAATAGTTCTTTTGTTTTTCTATTTAAATCATGAAAGTAAAACATTTCTGATTTAACTTGTTCAGTTACCTTGTGCCATTCATTCAAATTATTATCCAAATACTTAATTTCTAAACTCTTTTGAGTAATCAAGAATGGAGTTAAATATTTATATACTGAGGCAGGATTTCTCTTCTTGTTTATTATTAATACTGATGTTAAAAGTACGCTCCTTGCATCATCAATTGTATACCTATCTAATAAATTATGTGCCTCATCAACTATTATAAAATCAAAAGATAATTCTGGATGTTCTTGAAGTAGTTTAAGTAATCTCTCTTGCGTTAATACAGCTAAAATATGTAAATCAATTTCTGAATACATATCTGGCTGAGTTACGATTTTTATATAACCAAATTGGTTAACAATTCTCTTTTTAGTCTGAGTTAATAAAGATTTAGTAGGTGTAATAATACAAATATTTTTGTCTTGAAATTTTTCAACAAAAGATAAAATTAATTCTGTTTTACCATATGAGGTTGGTGCAACAATGATTTGTGATTTATTAAGATTTAAGTGAACAGATTTATTTAGCTCAAGTTGCCCTATCGTTCTATATACATTGTTAATAATATATAACTTACTTTCTAAATTATTAAAGAACGTATATGAATTACCGTATATCTTGTCATACTCAAGAACATCACTAATAAAATGAGAAATAGGTATTAAACCTTTATTTAAACTAACTTCATACAATGGTTTATAATCATATGTGTACTGGCTATATAAAATAAACAGCCTGTATCCCAACTTAACTAACTCTTTATTATCCAAACAAACAAAATAAATTGCTAAAGACAAAATTTTCTCTAAATCTGACTCATCTATTATCTCTTGTTTAAAAAACTTATAATACAGATCGGGAAAACCAGTATTATATAGTTTTTTTAAAGTGAGTAAATTTACCTTTTGAGACTGTTTTTCTTCTTCCATTATTTATCCTCTTTAAAAACATCAATCCACATAAAAATATTATTATTTTTTTATACGTCTCTTTTTGAATTGCAATTATTTTTATTTGATTGTAGATATTTTTTCCTAGAAAATTATTGTAAATATCTTCAACATCATTACTAGAAATCTGCGAAATTTTCAAAGATGAAAAAACTATACCCGCAAAAACCACATTCTTATCATTGCTTGCATGAGTATTACTTGCGTTTTCAAGCAAATCTATAACATTTTGTTTTTCATCACTACTTTTTACGGAAGAACGAACAGATTTAATTGCATTTAACCACAATTGTGAATTTTTCATGTTTAATCGACTATTCAAATCTCGTTGAGCAGTATTCAATCGTTCACGAATTTTATTAGAAGCATTCTGTTGAGCATTTGGAATGCCTGCCTTGGATTCAATTACCCAGACATCTTCATTGGTATCATGTGCTATAATATCAAATCCCTTCTTCACATTTCTTTCTTCCATGTTAAAAAAAGGAGAAATAATTTCTAAATCGGTATATTCCCTTATTAAAAGGTTTAAAAGAAACTCCCCAATAGCTCCTATTTTTTGATTTTTACCATTAGGTAATCGATAATTTAGAAATTCTTCTAGTGATTTCTCAGTTGAAAAATGTACACTATTTGATATGAGAGCATATTCTCCGTGACAGATTACTCTAAATTCACTCTCTATTCTTTCTTTTAATTCCTTAGTAAAAGAAGTAACCTCTAAAATGTGAATATTCTGATTAATAAATCGCTCATTTATTCCAGGAATCATCTTTCCTCCTTTATCTTCCAACCCTCAACGGCTCAATGACTTCCTCTACTAGCTGGGTATAGGCTTCCTTGATTTGTTTTTTATAGAGGAGAGGATTGAGGGCATCCGCCACCTCTAGCTTATAGTCCTGATAGCGCTGGCTCTTGGTCAGCTGGCTTTCTCCTAGTTGTTTTTTAGCTCCCTTACGGTAGTGTTCGACATAGTAACGAAGTTCATCCTCGCCTACATACCAACGTTTGCTAAAGACTTGGATATGTTGCTGGATGACCGCCTCAATCATCTGATCCAAGATATTTGCGATAGACTGACCACGATAGCTTTCTGGATGTTCTTGAACTTCTCTCCACAGTTCAGTGATGATCTGAGCAAGATTTGGATTAGTCTTCTCAAGGCTCTGAATATAGTTATCCACGGCTTCCCTATCTTGAGCGCTTAGGTTCTTTTCTTGACTCTGGCCTTGCTCGATCAGACTTTGAATCAAGGTTAAGATATAGGCATAGTTGATCTCATCCACTTGGATAGACTCCAGTTCATAGTGGATATCAAGTGGCTCTCCATCGTCATCATCCTCTACTCGGCTTTTTAATTCTGCAAGGACATTTCGATAAAGTCCCAGATACCTTTCCAACTTTTCTCCATCAAGTCCTGTCTGACTGTAAAGTTCTTCCTCATCATACTCTTTATACACTCGGATAGAGGCTAGGTATTTATCAAAGGCTTGATAGGTTTTAGCTAGTTTCCTCAACTCAGGTGTAGAGATTTTCTCGATTTGGAGTCCTTCCTCAGGATCATCGGTGATGAGATTTTGGAAATCACTGCAACTCCGTAAAAAGTTCCTCTTTTCCTCTTCCCAGCTTGGGGCTAGGACCTCGTTTTCACCACCATTTGAGTAGAGTTTGAGGGCATTATCTACTGCTTCCTTAAAGGCTAGGGGCTTTTGGAAGGTGATGATATGACCGTAGGTCTTACTAGAATCAAAGATCCGATTGGTTCGGCTAAAGGCCTGAATCAAGTCCTGCGGTTGCATGGGCTTGCGGTCAATAAAGAGAGTCGACAAACAAGGGACATCAAATCCTGTTAGGAGACGATTGACCACGATGACTAAGTCCAACTGCTCCTTGCGATAGAGGTATTTGTCCTGCTTTCGAGCTAGACGGTTATTGACATCCGTATTAAAGCCACGAAGATCCGCCATGGTAAAGTGGGTATCAAACTCTTGGTTATAGTCTTCTAAAACCTGCTTCATGTGGTCTTGGTTAACTCTTGACTCTTCTTCATTTTCTGTGACCGAGTAGGTGATAGTCGCCTTTGGAAAGTCTGGAAGAACCTGCTTGACCCTTTCCGATACCTTAACCCTCGTCTCCCCAGCCTTGACTCGTTTGAGCAGGTCATAGTAGGCTTGAGCTTGAGGGATGGATTTAACGGTTAGGATGGCATTGTAGGTCTTACCAACTCCTTTTTGGAAGCCTAGCTGTTGACGGGATTTATTGATAATGGCATCCAAGACTTCCAGCATATGCTCCTCATCTTCGTAGACAGTATCTGGTATGTCATTTTCAGACTTATCCGTGATGAGGGTATTACGATAATCTACTTTAAAGCCTAAAACTGCTCCATCATGGATGGCTTCCTTGACTGTATACTCATGGAGACGGTCTCCGTACTGTTGCTGGGTGGTTTGGGCTAGATCGCCGACTTGCTGGCGTTTATTTTCCTTAAAGATAGGTGTGCCTGTAAAACCATACCAGAGAGACTGTGGAAAAAAGGCCTTAATGTCTTTTTGTGTTTGAGGTGTTACGGCACGGTGGCATTCATCCACGACAAAGGCCACTCGAAGGCCTCTGATTTTGTCCGCATCACGCTGGTAAAGTCCTTGCTCAAACTTACGCATCATGGTGGTAATTTTCTGGATGGTCGTTACCACCACACGCTTATCATTGCTTCCTAGTCGCTTGATCAAATCATGAGTATTATCCGTCTCATCAATATCAATGACATCATTGGTCGCATAGGAGAGAAAGGACAAAGTAGTCTGTTGATCCAAGTCTCTGCGGTCAACGACAAAAATCGTCTTTTGGATAGAAGGGATTTGTAGGAGATTCCGCGCCACCTTATAGGAGGTCAAGGTCTTCCCTGAACCTGTCGTATGCCAGACATAGCCTGATTCTTGCTGGCGAGAAGCTTCTTGCACTGCTTCGATTGCATGAATCTGATAAGGGCGCAAGAGGATGAGAGCTTTCTTGCTATCATCAAGGACAGAATACTGCATGACCATCTGGTGGGCACGAGGGATAGAAAGGACTTCGTGGGCAAAGCTGGTCAAGCTCGTTATGGGTTGGTTGTCTTTATCCACCCACTTAGTTAGAAATTGTTTGTTGAGTTTATTTTCTCTGGCTGCAGCGATATAGCGTGTGTCTACTTTATTGGTCACAACAAACATCTGTAAGCTAGAGTAAATACCACGGAACTTGCCTTCCCTATCATACTTCTTGATTTGATGAAAGGCATCTAAAAAAGCAACTCGGGGACTTTTAAGCTCGATTTGAATCATTGGAAGGCCATTGATCAAGAGAGTCACGTCTAGCCTGCGATCTTGATCCTGAGGATTTACCTTGTCTCTCTCGACTTGGTTGACAACTTCATAACTAGACTTGCCAGCTGCGATATTATCTCTCCAGATGACGGATAAACGGATAGTACCCAAACTAGCATCTTCTCTTTGAACCTCAACTTTGGCAATGCCATTTTCGCCGACCAACCACTTGGCCGCATCATAGTAGCTAACAAAGTTCAGTTGATTCTTTATCTGGCGTTTTTCCTGTTCTGTCAGGGGATAATCTGCCAATAGCGCCACATTGTTCTGGGCTAGCTTTTCAAAGAAGTTTTCCCATAATTGCTCTTCTGTTTTAAGGTCTTCTCTGTAAGTCCATTGACTTTCCCCAGTTACCAGTTGGCTGATCAGTTGTTTTTCTATCTCCAGTTCTGGTTTTACCTGTATCATACTCTCTCCTTTGCTACTTGCCTGCTCCCTTTATTATAGCATGTTTAGACTCAAAATCCATCACTCTTCCCCTCACAAAAACAATCCATTCCCCCTTTCTCCTCCAAAATATGGTATAGTAGAAATATACTATCTATGAGGAGTTTACATGTCACAGGATAAACAAATGAAAGCTGTTTC
>ERZ773037.1307-NODE-1307-length-13011-cov-22.363770_pt1 | contig 13011 bp, 7 predicted proteins | sample MGYA00511466_ERZ773037 | MGnify/ENA primary metagenome ERZ773037 (study PRJEB29015, sample SAMEA2738146) | human oral metagenome | biome: human oral; feature: human-associated habitat; material: saliva | place: China | collected 2202 ... | reverse complement strand
CCAATCGAACTCGGAGATAGCTGGTTCTCCTCGAAATAGCTTTAGGGCTAGCGTCATGTAATATAGCCAACGGGGGTAGAGCTCTGTAAACGACTGGGGCGGGCAACTGTACCCACCGTTAACAAACTACGAATACCGTTGGTGGTACCATGGCAGTTAGAACATCGGGGCTAAGCTCGGTGCTCAAAAGGGAAACAGCCCAGACCATCATCTAAGGTCCCTAAATTAACACTAAGTGGGAAACAAGGTGAAATTTCTTAAACAGCGAGGATGTTGGCTTAGAAGCAGCCATTCATTTAAAGAGTGCGTAACAGCTCACTCGTCAAGAGATTTTGCGTGGAAAATGTAACGGGGCTAAAGTGTTATACCGAAGATATGGATTTCGTTATTCCTACGGGTTTAACGGAGTGGTAGAGGAGCGTTCCTATCGGCAGTGAAGCTCAATCGTAAGGTTGGGTGGAGCGTTAGGAAGTGAGAATGCTGGAATGAGTAACCATAAGAAAGGTGAGAATCCTTTCGGCCGTAAGAGCGAGGTTTCCAGGGCTACTGTAATAATCCCTGGGTTAGTCGGGCCTAAGCCGAGGCGTAGCAGCGTAGGCGATGGACATCAGGTTAATATTCCTGAACCGGTTATAATTTGTATACTGTGTACGGTAAATTAGTCGAAGCGGATTATTGGTATATATCCGTCCAACTTAGCGGGAACGCAAAAGGAGTGAAAGTTAATCTACGGATTAACGATTTTGATGAAAGTACTGGCTAGAAAAGCAGATATACGCGTGGTTATAGCCGCCCGTACCGCAAACCAACACAGGTGCTCGAGTCGAGTAGACTCAGGCTTACGAGAGACCCTTCGCTAAGGAACTCGGCAAAACAGCGACCGTAACTTCGGGATAAGGTCTGCCTCCGCATCATTCGATGTGAGTCGTGTTTCAAGCAATTAGGTTAAGATTAATGGTATATATGAGTATCTTAAACTTCTTTACCGAGATAGACAAGTCAAATGGCTTAGCTTGGAACGCGGTAACCTCGTGTCAAACGATGCGGAGGCCGCAGCAAAAGAGCCCACGGAACTGTTTACCAAAAACACAGGTCTCTGCTAACACGAAAGTGGATGTATAGGGGCTGACTCCTGCCCAGTGCTGGAAGGTTAAGGGGAGTGCTTTACGGTGCGAACTGAAGCCCCAGTGAACGGCGGCGGTAACTATAACCGTCCTAAGGTAGCGAAATTCCTTGTCAGGTAAGTTCTGACCCGCACGAATGGAGTAATCATGTGGGCACTGTCTCGGCGAAGGACTCGGTGAAAGTGCATTGGCGGTAAAGATGCCGTCTGTCCATGCCAGGACGAGAAGACCCCATGGAGCTTTACTACAGCTTTACATTGACACGGGTTACATCATGTGTAGCATAGGTGGGAGGCTTTGAAGCAGATACGCCAGTATTTGTGGAGCCACAGGTGAAATACCACCCTTGATGTAGTCTTTGTCTTACCATTGCCGTTATCCGGTAATGGGACCGTGTATGGTGGGTAGTTTAACTGGGGCGGTTGCCTCCTAAAGAGTAGCGGAGGCGTTCAAAGGTTGGCTAGCTTCGGATGGAAATCGAAGTGATAGTGCATGCGCAAAAGCCAGCTTGACTGCGAGAATTACAATTCGACCAGAGTGGAAACACGGAGCAAGTGACCCGCTGTAAGAACATTGTTCATTGAATGTGGGATCGACAGCGCACACGGATAAAAGTTACCCTGGGGATAACAGGCTTATCGCGCCCAATAGTTCACATAGACGGCGCGGTTTGGCACCTCGATGTCGGCTCATCACATCCTGGAGGGGGAGCACCTTCCAAGGGTTCGGCTGTTCGCCGATTAAAGTGGTACGCGAGCTGGGTTCAGAACGTCGTGAGACAGTTCGGTTTATATCCGGCATGGACGTAAGGATTCTTGAGGAGATTTGTCTCTAGTACGAGAGGACCGAGATGAACGAACCTCTGGTGTATCGATTGTGGCCACCTGCTGCAGTGTCGAGTAGCTATGTTCGGTTAAGATAAGCGCTGAAAGCATATTAAGCGCGAAACTGACTCCAAGATTAGGAATCCCATGAGGACACAGAAAGATGATCTGTTTGATAGGCGCAAGGTGTAAACCTGGTAACAGGCTAGCCAAAGCGTACTAATAGTCCAATCGCCTTTTTATGTCCATATTCACTAAAATAATCTTGTATTATTGGCGTGAATGTGGTAGACTTAACTAGTGTTTGGTGATTATCAAGGATAATCGCTAGTCAATCTAAAATCTTGGCATTACCAAATAATACCAAGGACATCGAAACGAGGTTTTGGCTCACCGCTTAGGAATTTGTGGCGAGTTGAAGCACAAAACCTTATTTCGGTGCCCATGGCGCTGGGGAAACACCTGTTCTCATTCCGAACACAGAAGTTAAGCCCAGTAGCGGCGAGCATACTACGAAAGTGGGAAAATAGCACGGTGCCGAATTATAAAAAACTCCTCCTAATCGGTGGAGTTTTTTCGTATTGAAGGTTGTTGAAAAAATAATTGAGAGTATGGTATAATATAGATATATGGAATTGGAGGAGAAAATAAAAACAACAAAAACTTTTGAAGAACTTGTTCCGAGTGATTTTGTGCATTTACATACGCATACTTATCACTCACTGCTTGATGGCTTAACTAAAATTGACGATTTGGTTGACAATGTTAAAGCGAGTGGAATGGAAGCTGTGGCTATAACTGACCATGGGACAATGTCTGGTGCTATCGAATTCTTTAAAGAGGCAACTTCAAAAGGTGTTAAGCCTATTTTAGGAATTGAGGCTTATGTTGCAGCACGAACTCGCTTTGATCGAGATCCATCCTACGATAAACCGCGTTATCACTTAGTCTTGTTGGCAAAAAACCAAATTGGTTGGCAGAATTTATGCTCACTTACAACCAAGGCTTGGGTTGAGGGTCAATATTATAAACCGCGAATAGATCATGATATTATGGCAGAGCATTCAGAAGGCATTATTTGCTTGAGTGGCTGTGCTGGTTCTGAAATTTCAGAATCAATTCGGGCTGGAGATTTCGAAAAAGCAAAAGAACTTGCTAACTGGTACAAATCGGTTTACGGTGAAGATTTTTACCTTGAATTACAAGACCATGGTCACCCAGAATGCCCTAATCACTGGGAGGTTCAAAAAGAAATCAATGATGGTCTATTTAGGCTTCATGAAGAACTTGATATTCCAATGGTTGTAACTTGCGATTCACACTATTTAACCCATGAGAATCAAGATGCGCATGAAATCCTTCTTTGTGTCGGAACAGGTTCATACTTAAATGACGAAAAGCGAATGAGTCTAAAAGAATTTGACCTTTTTGTTACTGACCCGAGAGATATTATAAAGCGATGGGGAAAGGTTGACCCTGAAATCATTTTGAATACCAAAAGGATTGCAGAAAAAGTTAATTTTGAGTTTGAATTTGGTAAGATTTTAATTCCAAAATTTCCACTTCCAGAAGGTGAAGAAAGTGAAAAAGGCTTTTTAGATAAGCTAGTTTTTCAAGGTTTAGGTGAAAGATATGCTGGAATTCCTGTTGATGAAGTGAAGGAGATGACGATTCCTGAAATTCGCGAGAAACTTTCGAAAGAAATTATTGAACGAGTTGATATGGAGCTTGGTGTTCTTGATGGAATGGGCTATAATGGTTATTTCTTGATTGTGCAAGATTTTATTAACTGGGGAAAGTCTCAAGGAATTGTCTTTGGACCAGGGCGAGGTTCGGCTGCTGGTTCGATTATTGCTTATGCCTTACATATTACTGACCTTGATCCACTTGAATATGACTTACTTTTTGAAAGGTTTTTAAATCCTGATCGAATTTCGATGCCAGATATTGATGTTGATATTCAAGATACGCGCCGAAATGAGGTTATTCAATATTGTACTGATAAGTATGGTATTGATCGTGTGGCGAATATTGCGACTTTTGGTAAAATGATGGCGAAAAACGCCGTGCGAGACGTGGCGCGAGTTTTGGAGGTTCCATATTCTGAAGCTGACCGTATGGCTAAATTAGTTCCAGATCCAAACCAAGGTAGACACATACCACTTCGAGTTTCGCTCGAAAATGACCAAGATTTAAAGCATGAATATGAAACTAATCCAACCGCCAAAACTGTTTATGATTTTGCAATGCAGCTTGAAGGCACGATTCGAAACCACGGTGTTCATGCTTGTGGTGTTGTGATTGCGCCAGACGATTTAGTAAAATATCTACCTCTTGAAATGGCACAAAAAGGTGTTGTGTCAACTCAAGTTCCGATGGGTCAGGTTGAAGATTTAGGTCTTTTAAAAATGGACTTTTTAGGCCTTAAAAACCTTTCAATTATTTCGACTGCGCAAAAAATTGTCAAAAAAACATATGGTGTCGATCTTGACCTTTCGAAACTTGGTCTTAATGATAAAAAGGCTTATGAATTATTAGCTCGTGGCGATTCGACCGGTGTTTTTCAGCTTGAATCCGCTGGAATGAAGCGATATCTGCGGGAACTTAAACCTTCAAAATTTGAAGATATTATTGCCATGGTTGCACTTTATCGACCTGGGCCAATGAGTGAAATTCCAAAATTTATTGCTCGAAAACACGGTGAAGAGCCAGTTACTTACTATGAAGATCATATGGAGAATGCTCTTAAAAATACTTATGGAATTTTGGTTTATCAGGAGCAGTTTATGCAGATTTCGAAGGAAGTTTGTGGATTTACTGGTGGTCAAGCGGATACGCTTCGAAAGGCCGTGGGTAAAAAGAAAATCGACTTGATGAAGAAAATGAAGGGCGAATTTATTGAGGGGGCGGTAAAACATTCTAATGCTGATCGAGGAAAGGTTGAAGCTTTCTGGGAGCATTTGGAAGAATTTGCAAATTATTGTTTCAATAAGTCGCATGCGGCGTGTTATGCTTTAATTGCCTATTGGACAGCCTATATTAAGGCGCATTACCCAGATGCTTTTATGGCGGCATTAATGACGGCTGACTCTGATGATACTGACCGTTTGGCAATTGAGATTGCTGAATGCCGTTCTATGGGAATTGAGGTTCTTGGTCCAGATGTGAATGAATCATTCAAGGATTTTGCGATTGTACCACACGAGAATAAAATTCGTTTTGGTCTTTTAGCGGTGAAGGCTGTTGGTAGTGGTGCAGTTGATGCAGTTTTGAATGCTCGAAAAGCTGATGGTAAATTTACTTCAATTTTAGATTTTGCAAAACGTGTTAATGCCCGCCAATTTAATAAAAAGGCCTGGGATTCATTAATTATGACTGGGGCTTTTGACCAATTTGGAACTCGCTCGGACTTACTTTTCAATCTTGAAAGAATTCAGGAATATGGTTCAAAATCTCAAAAAGAGGCACTTTCAGGCCAGACTGATTTATTCGGCTTTGCGGGTGCTGAAGATATGCGAGTTGAATCATCGATTGAATTAATTAATGCGCCGAAACAACACACTGACAAGGAGCGTCTAACTTGGGAGCGTGAGCTTTTGGGACTTTACGTCTCAGCGCATCCACTCGATAGATATGTTAAATATTTCGAAGAGCAAACTCAACCACTTTCGCAGGTTCAACCGAATACTGATGGTCAAAAAGCAACTATTGGTGGAATTATGATTGATGTTCGAACGATTATAACGAAATCTGGAACAAAAATGGCGTTTGTGAAGATGGAAGACAAAACTTCTGAAGGAGAGGTGATTATCTTCCCGAATCTTTATTCTGAAATTAGCGAAAAGCTTAAAATTGATGCGGTTTTAAAAATTGAAGGAAAAATTTCCGCCCGCGATAGGGAAGGTAATTTAAAATCTGATGCTCAGATTGTAGCAGAAACAGTTTCGATAATAACAGATGAAGAATTGGAAAATTATGAATCTACTGGCCGTAGGGCAGATGGCTTAAAGGCGAGAAAAGTTCCTCAAACGAAAACAGTTTCGCAAAATGTTTCAAATATACAGAAAAAAGCATTTACTCCTAAAAATAATAGCAGTGCGGTTTTGAATAGATCTTCAGAAAAGTCGACGTCAAATCCGTTAAGATCAGCAGAAAACTATCAAGCTGAAAAAATACAAAGAGTCTTCGTACATATTAAAAATCCAAGTGATCATGAATCATTGCTTTCAGTAAAGAAGATCTGTGGAAAATTCCCAGGTATGAGTGAGATAATTTTGGTTCTCGGCGAGGTTGAGAAATCTGCAATTCGAATGCCATTTAAAGTTGACTCAAATTCAGATTTGCCAAAAGAGCTAGTGAGATTACTAGGCGAAGATTGCGTTGTTCTTAAGGACTAAAAGTAAAATAAAATCTCCAGTTAGACTCTGGAGATTTTTAATTGTTCTAAATTATTATTTTTCGAAAGGTTTTGCAAGCTCAAGCTCTGGGTGAGCTTCTGCAATTCGCATTAATTCATTATATTTTGCAACTCGATCAGTTCGTGAAAGTGAACCAGTTTTGATCTGCCCACAGCCCAATCCTACGGCTAAATGCGCAATTGTCACGTCTTCAGTTTCACCTGAGCGGTGGCTCATAACAGTATTGTAGCCGTTATTTTGTGCTAATTTTACAGCTTCGATTGTTTCTGTCAAAGAGCCGATCTGGTTTGGTTTAATAAGAATTGCGTTCGCGACACCTAAATCGATTGATTTTTGTAGAAGTTTTGAATTTGTAACCATTAGGTCGTCACCAACAAGCTGAATTTTCGAACCAAGTTTTTCGGTGAGAATCTTCCACCCGTCCCAGTCATTTTCAGCCAAGCCATCTTCGATTGAAGCAAAAGGATATTTCGAAGTTAGATTTTCATAAAATTCAATCATCTCTTCACTTGAAAGGATTGCATCGTTAGCTTTTAGATCGTACTTTTCTTCTTTATAGAATTCACTTGAAGCTGGGTCTGAAGCAAAGGCGATATCTTTGCCAAGTTCATATCCAGCGTCTTTAATAGCTTCTGAAATCAATTCGAGCGGCTCTTCATTGCCATTTTGAACTTTTGGAGCATAACCGCCTTCGTCGCCAACAGTTGTTGGGTAATTTTTAGTTTTCAAAACTTTTGCTAAAGCGTGGAAAGTTTCTGCACCCATTTGAACTGCTTCGAAAATAGTTTTTGCACCAACTGGCATAATCATGTATTCTTGAATATCAGTTGCCCAGCCAGCATGTGCACCACCATTCATCACATTCATCATAGGAAGAGGAAGATTTGGTGTTGAATTTGTTTTTTCAGCGATATATTGCCAAAGTTCTACACCTTTCGCATTTGCAACAGCTTTTGCAGTAGCAAGTGAAACTGCTAAAATTGCATTTGCTCCGAGGGAAGATTTATTTTCTGTGCCATCAAGTTCAATCATGATTTTATCAATCTCTTCTTGATCTTCAGCATTCTTGCCGACTAGGGCTCCACGAATTTGGTTATTCACAGCTGAAACTGCTTTCGTTACGGCTTTTCCACCAAAAGCTGAACCACCGTCACGAAGTTCAAGAGCTTCACCCGAACCTGTTGATGCCCCACTCGGAACCGCGGCTCGGCCAAAAGCTCCGTTTTCTAAAATTACATCCGCCTCAACTGTTGGGTTGCCGCGGGAGTCTAAAATTTGTCGTCCTTTAATGTCTTTAATTGTGTATTCCATATTTCCATTTTAGCACCAAAAAAAGCCTTTCGCAAGAGTTTTGTCTCAAAAAATATTATTTGCTAAAAATGGCCAAACTATGGTATAATTATTTTAATATGAAGATTTCTCGAAAGAAGGAAAATGCACTCGTCTTCTTCAAAAACCTTGCAATGACGACAACTGTTTTTAGTATTGTTTTAATTTTAGTTTTTTTAACACAAGGCTGGCGGCTTGATGAAAAATTTGAAGTTCAACAAACTGGTTTAGTTCAATTTAATTCTTCAGTTTTAAATTCAATTGCCGAAATTGACAAAAAAAAATTGTCAGAAGGAACACCTACAAAAATACTCGCAAAACCAGGAAATCACGAATTTTCAATCTGGAAAGAAGGCTATAAAACTTGGTGGCGGCGTGCTGAAGTTAAAGTTGGTGAAATCTTGTGGTTAAATTATGCAAGATTAGTTCCAAAACAACTTAATGAAAAGAGTTTTCTAAATATTTTAAATTTAAAATCTGCTCAAGTTTCACCAGATAAAAAGAAGATTTTTGTAATTTCTGAAGACAACAATGGTGAAGCGGCTTTTTGGTTAATTGATATTTCTTTAAGGGAGCCAAAAATCTCAAGAATTAATTTTAACTCGAATATTTTTGAGCGCGATTCGCAAAATAATAAAAGTATAAACCAAACCAATTTTTATAAAATTGCAGAAAATTTACAATTTTCGAAAGCTTCAAACGATAATAAAAAAGCGCTCTTAAGTTTTAAAAATGGCAATAAACTTGAATGGCTTATTTTGAATTTTGAAAATCCAGATGAATCTATTAATTTAACTCAAAAATTCCATATTGATTTTTCGAAAATTATACCTTCAAATGATGAATTAAATAAACTCATTGGAATTTCTGGATCAGATTTGCGAGAAATCAATCTTTCAAATAGTACAATTTCCGCAGCAATTTTAAGTGATGTTGTTGATTTTGAGCTTTATGATAAAGAGAATATTGTTTATATTGAGAAAAAAACAACGAGTAATGATTTTTCGGTCGGTCTTCGAAAAAATGATAAAAATATTGAAATTGCAAAAAATATAAAAAATCAACCAAAGGTTGCGATCGGGCGATATTATCGAGAGAGTTACGTTTATATTGGGCAAGACTCGAAAATTGATATTTATAAATCTGCTAGCTGGACAGAAAAAATGCATTTAACTAAAACTCTTAATTTGAAGTTCTCACCAGATTATTTAAAGCTAAATGGCGAGTCTCGGATTCTAGTTGCGAAAAAGGGCAAAGATGTTTATTCTTTTGATATTGAAACGCGGAATGAATATCAATTCTCGGTATCAAATGATGGTAAGATAAAATGGCTTGATGATTTTATTTTGGGTGATTTTGAAGGTGAAAGAATGGCAATTTATGATTTTGACGGAATGAATAAACAAATTCTTTCGCGAGCAATTTCGAATCTTCCATTTACGCTTTCTAATGATAATAAATATATTTATAGTTTTATTCAGAATAATTCTGGCGGATATTCTTTGAACCGCTTAAAAATGACAATTGAAGAATAAAACTATTCTTTTTAGAATTTTATCTAAAAGCTGACGATAATGTTTATTTTTGGTATTTTTTATTGATTTTTTACCAATTCTAAGGTAAAATTTTAAATATTATGAATAAAAAATCATCTAGACTTTATTGCTTCTCGCCGACCGTAATGCTAATTACTTTTATTTTCGAAAGTTTTTCAGCGGCATTTGCAATTTTTAAATATAAGCCAAGTAAAATTCGTACGCTAATTATTTTACTTTTAATGAGTTTAGCGGGCTTTCAGGCGGCTGAATTCATGGTTTGCGGAACGGAACATTTTTCTGGAATGGATTGGGCTAGGTTTGGTTATCTTGCAATAACTCTTTTACCGCCACTTGGTCTACATTTAGCGCACGAAATTTCTGGTAAAAAAGCAGGCATTTTGGTTAAAACTTCTTATTTAACTTGTGTGCTTTTTTCGATTTATTTTGTATTTGTAAGTAGAAGTGTTTTTACCGGAGAAAATACTTGTCGAGCGAACTATTCAGTTTTTAATACGCCAAATGGAGTTGCAACATTACTTTATACGCTTTATTATTATGGCTGGCTTTTTGTAGCGGTATTTTTCTGCTGGAGTCAGATTTCGAAGATGTCAAGAGAAAATGATAGTGGAATTTTGCGAATATTCATTTCACGTTCTAAAAAACTTAATGAAATTATAAATAGCGAAAACCTTCGAAAAATATTAGCTTTAAAATGGTTGATTGGTGGGTATATTGCGTTTATTTTACCAACAACAATTGTGAATATTATAAACCCATCTACGATTGAAGGAATTCCGTCAATTATGTGCGGTTTTGCAGTTTTGATGGCGATTGTTTTAATTGGATTCGTTGCCCCAAGAACGCTTGAACTAAAGAAGAAATAATCTTATATTTGTTGAAAAAACAAAAATATGGTAAAATAATACCAATATGAAGAAAAATCTTACACTTGTTGTAAATCCTCGCTCAAGCGGTTTCGAACTGATTCGAAAAAAGATTTTGCCTTTTTTAGATGAAACTCATTTTGAAAAAGGTAGTTTTAAAACTTTTGAAATTCAACCAACTTCACCTATGGAAAACGCTCGCGAAATGGCAAAAGGCTTAAAGGATGATGATATTATTCTAGTTGCTGGTGGTGATGGAACGGCACATATTGCAGCAAATGCTGTGGCTATTTCTGGAAAAAAGAACATAAAAATTAAATTTACAGGATTCGGGAACTTTAACGATTATGCTCATAGCTTTTCGAAAAATAGCGGAAAAGCAGCGATTAAGTCTTTCGAAACATTAAAGGTTCAAGCTAAAATTAGACCAATTGAATTAAGAATTAATGGTGAATTTTTTAGATATGCGCCACTTTACGCAACGGTTGGCTTGACTGCTGAAATGGCTGAAATTTTTGAAGGGGGAAGAATCCGAAAGGTTTTGAAAAAGGTTCATAATCGAAATATACGTTTAATTCTTTCGCTTTCTGCTGCAACGCGATTTTATTTTAAACATTGCCGTAATCACATTTTAAATCTTTCGAAAATTAAAATTAATGATAAAGATTTTTTAAATATTCCACAAAATCCAACTGATATTGTTTTTATGAATGGGCCAAGGATGGCGAGGATTATGCGAAGCTCAATTAACAAAAAGGAGAGTGATAATTTTGGATTTGAAGTCTTAAATTCAGCAGGACTTATACGGAATTCTCCATTTTTAATGAAAGGTTTTTTTGGTAAAATTCCGCTTAAAAGGGCTGATCGTGTAGAGATAGCTTTTCGAAAACCGCAAAATATTGTAATTCAAATTGAAGGCGAAGTTTGCAAAATTAAAAAAGTGCAAACTATTGAAGCGAAGATAAGCGATAAAATAATTGAGATTTTATAGAGGTTGAAATGAACGAAATTGAGCTAACAAAAAAACTTATTGAAATCGAGAGCGTTTCTGGGAATGAGGCGGAGATTTTAGAATTTTTGGCAGATTTTTTGCGGGAGAATTCGACTGAAGTTTGGCAAAATAAAGATTTTGCGGCTGGCGTTTTAAGAATTAGAACAAATGGAAATGAGTTTTCGAAAAGTAGTCGAGCAATTATTTTGACGGGACACATTGATACCGTTTCAGCTGGTGATTTGCGAGCTTGGAAGAAATCACCTTGGGAAGCGACTGAAATGAACGGAAAAATTATTGGCTTGGGCGCAAGTGATATGAAAGGTGGGTTAGCGGCTCAATTTATTGCTGGTCTTGAATTTGTCAAGGAAAATAATTTTGAAAGTAATTTTGACCTTTGGCTGGTTGCAGTTTCTAATGAAGAAATTGATGGCCGTGGAAGTCGAAATTTTGTAAAATGGTTGAATGGACAAAAAGAATTTGATTATAGCGAATTTTTTGGAGTAATTGCCGAGCCAACAAATTGTGGAAATATTGAAATTGGTCATCGTGGAAATCGTTTTGTTCGATTAAAATTTAAAGGCGAAAGTGGCCACGCTTCACAACAGGCGAATTTTCAGAAATCTGCACTTTCGAAAGCTTCATTCTTTCTGTCACGAATTGATGATATTTTTGAAAATTGGCAAGAAAGTTTTTCGAACTATTTTTTAGGTTCGCCAAGTTTGGTTCCAACTTCATTGAAATCTGGTGAAGATAAAAGTCCAAATAAAACTGCGCCGTCTGCTGAATTGATTCTAGATATTCGGACTACGCCTGAACTTGACTCTGATTTTAAAAATACCTTCAATTCATTGGCTGAAAAATATGATTTTAAGTGGGAGTATCATAGTGAGCCGGTTCCTTCAAGCCTTGTTTCAAAAAAATCAAGGGTTATTGAAAATATTTTGAAAGTTTCAAAATTAAATGAAGAATCGATTATGGTTAGTCCAGGAGCAACCGATCAGGGCGAATTCGTGAATGGGTTGAAAAATGCTCAAATAGTTGTTTTTGGGCCGGGTGAATGGGATGAAGCTCATCACCAGAATGAATTTATATATATAGATAAGCTTTCGAAATATAAAACTTGGATTATTGATTTTTTGAAAGAATTTTAATTGAAAGTATTGACTTGAACGATGCTTTTTGGTAAAATTAAAACATACGCGGGTTTAGCTCAGTTGTTAGAGCGCTTCCTTGCCATGGAAGAGGCCAGGAGTTAGAGTCTCCTAACCCGCACCAATTTTGAATGTCGAGCTTTATGCTCGTTTTTTTGGTTAAGATGGCTATGGATGACAGAATGCAACTTCGGCGGTTTCTAGAAACCGTATGTCATGCTCTCGACTTTCCTAAGCACGAGAGCACGAAAAGCAGGTTTCTAAAGACCGAACTATCATACTCTACTATGGAGCAAGACGAAGGATATCCTAAAGAAGAGGTGTTATAATATACCAAAAGGTTATTAACAATAAATAGGAGCTAGTGTGGCGACCGTTCAGTATATACAGAACATCAAAGTAAAAGACTTATGTTTATGGACGGAAAATCCACGCGACCCTATTGATACGAACGTTACTGACGCAGATATCATTAAGCGCGCTATTGACGAGAATCCAAAAGCATGGAATTTAGATAAGCTTGTGACAGAGATGGGCGCGCATTATGATTTCAGTGAGTTACCAACTGTTGTCTATGTCGACAACAAACCCGTTGTATATGATGGCAACAGACGTGTTGCCGTTCTAAAATACCTACAAGATTCTCCACTATACTCAGAGGTATCTGGACGTTTACCATTGAAATATGAACCGCAAGAACTAATAGATTTAACAGAAATTCCGTGTAACGTATGCGACCAAGAAACCGC
>ERZ773037.1305-NODE-1305-length-13027-cov-4.361779_pt1 | contig 13027 bp, 13 predicted proteins | sample MGYA00511466_ERZ773037 | MGnify/ENA primary metagenome ERZ773037 (study PRJEB29015, sample SAMEA2738146) | human oral metagenome | biome: human oral; feature: human-associated habitat; material: saliva | place: China | collected 2202 ... | reverse complement strand
AATCAAGTCCATAATTCGACAAAATTAGATAGTGAGATGACCAAGGAATTTTACGAAATCATTAACAAGTATATCGATCAAAAACTCTCTGAAAAAGATTCACAAAAAGATCTCGTAAAAGAAAATGAAGCAGACAAGGATTGAGGATATTGTACTTATCTACCTCATGGAAACAAATCTTGGGAGGATATCCTATATCCAAAAGTTGGTGGATAGAAAGAATTGCTGATGAGGATATTATTTGTGTTGGTTTGACCAATCACTACTAGGTTAATTTGACAAATGAAATTATTAAAATTTTCAACAAAGATTTGTAGATAAAGATTTTCTTCTTAATAAGTTGAGATTTTGTAAAAATGCAATTCACATGCGAGGTGGCTTTGTAAGGTGTCAAAAAAACGTTCAACCCGTCCTTTTGCTAGAGGAACAGAGGTAGTTATCTAAGGGAAAACCTAGAGCTTTACACATATATCCATATTGAGTAAGGATTCCTTTGTCAGAAGAGGAATCCTTCTTTTTTCTGATTATAGATAAAAACAGAATATCTAACCGTTAAAATTTTAACAGGAATACCGTATTTTTCTAAAAATTGAGGTGTTACTTGGTAATAGCCTTTCAATGCTTCTTGATGATCAAAATAAGCTTCGAGATTCATCCCAGTGCAATCATCCACATAAATATATAAATTCACACTTCTTCTCCAAACAAAACAAACGGTGAAGCATCCATCTGTAATAATTCACTAGTGTATTTTTTCTAGGACGAGCCTTTTCTAAAGAGACTATATTTTCTTCTTTAAATTTTTCATTCATGTTTAGATAATTCTCCATAAAATCCCTCCATAAAATTAGAATAAATTTATTGTAACATTACCTGGGAAATTTTTACTTATGTATCATTGAGACATTATCACTTGTGTTTGACAAAAAATATATCAATCACTTCATTCAGCTTGACTTTTTCTTGTAAAAATTATACGATAATAAGCATTCTATGGGAACGATATCAAGAATTGTAGAAAGGAGAAGTTAAATGAATCAAATATTTTTACATCAATTTGATGCTTTGTTAGAATTACGTCATTTTTTATCCATTATTATTGCATGTTTATGCGGATGGGCGATTGGTTATGAACGTAAATCACGTAATAAACAGGCTGGGGTGAAAACCCATGTCATTGTTGCATTAGCTTCTGCTTTAATGATGATTGTTTCCAAAGAAGCTTTTTTGGAAACTCCTGATGCAGCAGATACTACTCGTATTGCTGCTCAAGTAGTTAGTGGTATCAGTTTTATCGGTGGTGGTATTATCTACATGCGTGATATGCGTGTTAGTGGTGTAACAACTGCTGCTGGTTTATGGGCAACTTCTGGGATTGGAATGGCAATAGGTGGAGGCTTCTGGTTCTTTGGAAGTGCGTGTTGTGCAGTTGTAGTAATTGTTCAATTATTGACACATCGTAAAATTAGTGTGAATCGACAAATGTATCAATTAAATATTACTGGAATAATTAGTCACTTAAATGTTATACATGATATTCATCGTCACTGTAATTTAAAACAATATCAATCTTCCAATGTAGAAGTAAAGAAATCAGAGGAAGGTTACGAGCTTTATATTCAAATTGATAATGATGCTCGAGTTTTTGTTCAAGATTTTAAAAAGACTATTCAAGAAAAGGGAATTGATTTTAAAATTAAGAAAGTTAAATTTAAAGCAACAATGGGATAATCAATATTAGAAAGCCTTGAAGGAGTTGTATAGCTCACTTTAAGGCTTTTTCTTCAAGTAAAAATATAACAATATATCCAACACTTTCGTAATAATCCATAAAATGATGGCATAATAAAAGAAATAGAAAAAATAAGAAATACTGACAATGATTCCTAATAAGACAAAAATAACAATGGAAATTACCCAAAATAATTTTAAATAGAGTAATAGTTTTTCGCGAATGAAAAATTCTTCGTTACTTAATGTTGATTGAGGACCATCAAATTTATCAATCAGTTGAATCAATTTTTTCATATCTTTCTTCCTTTCAAAATAAAAATAGTATTGTGATTATACACTAAAAGTTTGCCTGTGACTATGAATAATTTTGAAATAAAAAGGGAGTATGTTAAAATAGTTCAGAATAAAGTTACAAGTAGTAAGAAAGGGTGAAATTGATGGCAACGATACAATGGTATCCTGGACATATGGCTAAAGCTAAAAGAGAAGCAATTGAAAAATTAAAATTAGTAGATGTTGTAATTGAATTAGTAGATGCACGTATTCCAGAATCAAGTCGTAATCCAATTGTAAATGAGATTAAAGGACAAAAGAAACAATTAATGTTATTGAATAAGACAGATTTAGCCGATCCAATTCAAACAAAGAAATGGATGAAATATTACCAAGAAGAAGGAATTGAAGTTTTAACGGTTGAAGCAAAAGATGGTAAAGGTTTAAATCAAGTAAAAGCAGCGATTAAAGCTTTAATGGCAGAAGAATTTGAAAAATTAGCAGCAAAAGGGGTTCGTCCTCGTCCAATACGTTTAATGGTATTAGGAATACCTAATGTTGGAAAATCAACATTTATTAATCGTATGATTCAAAAGAATCAAGCTGAAACGGCGAATCGTCCTGGTGTTACAAAAGGACAACGTTGGTTAAAAATTGGGAATGATTTTGAATTATTAGATACGCCTGGTATTTTATGGCCAAAATTTGATAATCAAGAGATTGGAAATAAATTAGCAGTAACAGGAGCCATTAAAGATTCATTATTACATATGGATGATGTAGCGTTATTTGCGATTAACATTTTTAGAACATACTATGCAGATGCTTTAAGAAAACCTTATGGGTTAAGTGAAGCTGATTTAGAATTATCAGATGTAGATTTATTGTTGCTTATTACGAAAAAATTAGGATTCAAAGATGATTATGAACGCGCGAGTGAGCGTATTATATTTGACATTCGTGGTGGTAAATTAGGGCGATATACATTAGATACTGCACCAATTAGTTTGGAAGGTGTATAAAATGACTGAAAAATATACCATTAGTCAGATTAAAGAAATCCTAAGTACGATTCATTCTATCGAAGATCCTATGTTTCAACAATTGAGTTTAGATATGAGAAAAGGAGTACAAACAGCACTTAAATCTTGTCAAAAAAGAATTGAAAAAGAACAAAAACGTGCAGAACATTTTATTGAAATGCAATATTATGAGAGATTAGCTTATCAAGAAGGAGCTAGTTTTATTGCAGGAGTCGATGAAGTGGGACGTGGTCCATTAGCAGGACCTGTAGTAGCTGCAGCTGTTATTTTACCCAAAAATATTGAAGACTTAGGGTTTGATGATTCGAAAAAATTATCAGCGTCTAAACGAGAAGAAATTTATCGATTGATTCAAGAAAAAGCTATTGCAATTGGAATTGGAATTGTTGATGCAGATATTATTGACCAAGTTAATATTTACCAAGCCAGTCGTTTAGCGATGCAACAAGCAGTCAGTGAATTAAAGATTCAACCGGATTATTTATTAATTGATGCAATGAAAATTGATGTGAATACACCGCAAATTGGCATCATAAAAGGAGATGCAAAGAGTATATCGATTGCAGCAGCAAGCATTGTTGCTAAGCAAGTGCGTGATCAAATGATGCAAGAATTTGATGAATTATATCCTGGGTATGATTTTTCTAATAATGCGGGGTATGGAACTCCAAAACACTTGGAAGGATTAAAAACACAAGGAATTTGTCCTATTCATCGTAAAACTTTTGCTCCAATTAAAGATTATTTAGAATAAAAAATATTTTTAGCCTTTTTTTTCGTATATAACAAGTAGAAATGTTATTTCGAGAAAGAAGGTTATTTTTATGGAATGGACAAGAAGAACATTAATGATTGCATTGGCGATGAGGGATAAGGGAAGCAGCCAACAAAGATGGGAACTGTATCAACAATTATGCCAAAATGAATGGACAGAGGGAAAATTTGCACTAGAAACGATTCATCATGAGTTCAGTTTAGATGAGCTTGAATGGCTTAGAAATACTGATTTTGCTAGTTTAGAATTACAGTATCGAAAAGAAAATATTCACTTTTTAATGTATGAAGACGTTCTATATCCAAAACGATTAAAAGAAATTTATTTACCACCAGTTGTGTTATTTTATAAAGGAAGATTGGAGTTATTTAATCGTTTATCTATCGGGATTGTTGGAGCAAGAAACCATACTCCCTATAGCAAAGAAGCACTAGAATATTTACTACCCGATATACTTGAAAGAAAAGTATCCATTATTAGTGGTTTAGCAAGAGGAGTAGATAGTTTAGCGCATCAACTTACATTAGATTTAAAAGGGGAAACGATTGCAATTATCGGAAATGGCATTAATATTTGCTATCCAAGGGAAAATCAATCTTTATATGATGCAATAGGAAAAAAAGGACTAATACTGTCTGAATATCCATTAGATAGTCCACCTTTAAAATTTCATTTTCCCTATCGAAATCGAATTATTGCTGGTTTAAGTCATGGATTATGTGTAATTGAGGCTAAGTTGCATAGTGGAAGTTTAATTACGGCGAATGTTGCGTTAAGTGAAAATCGTCAAGTGTTTGCTTTGCCTGGTAACATTACAAGTGACTATTCTAAAGGAACAAATGAACTGATTACTGCCGGAGCTTTTCCGATAAGAAATGCAAATGATATTTTAGATTCTCTGCATTATTTTCCTTAAAATTTTAACTCTTATAGTTTTTTGATTTGACAAACAAACTTTCGTTCGCTATGATGAATTACGATTATTGAAAACAAGCATATACTTCTGTGAAGGGAGTTTCGATATGGTTAAGAAGAACTTGGTAATTGTCGAATCGCCAACAAAAGCGAAAACAATTGAAAGATATTTAGGAAAAAACTTTAAAGTAGTGGCAAGTAAAGGTCACTTACGTGATTTACCAAAAAGTAAAATGGGAATCGATATTGAAAATAACTATGAACCTCATTATATTTCTATTCGTGGTAAAGGGGATTTAATCAAATCTTTGAAAAAAGAGGCGAGTAAAGCCGATGCTGTTTACCTTGCAAGTGACCCGGATAGAGAAGGGGAAGCTATTTCATGGCATTTAGCGCATTTATTAGGATTAGATACAACTAAACCGATTCGTGTAGAATTTAATGAGATTACAAAGGATGCTGTAAAAGAAGCCTTTAAAAATCCAAGAAATTTAGATATGGATTTAGTTGATGCACAACAAGCTCGTCGTATTTTAGACCGATTAGTAGGATATACGATTTCTCCAATCTTATGGAAAAAAGTTAAAAAAGGCTTAAGTGCAGGTCGTGTACAAAGTATTGCTGTAAAATTAATTATCGATCGAGAAAGAGAAATTCAATCATTTGTTCCAGAAGAATATTGGACATTGGATGCGACTTTCCAAAAATCAACAAAGAAATTTTCAGCAAGTTATTATGGAACAACTGCAGAAAAAGTTGAATTAAAATCTCAAGATGAAGTGAATCAAGTCTTAAAACAAATTGACGAGAAATCACCATTTACTGTTCAAAAAGTAACGAAAAAAGAAAGAAGAAGAAATCCTGCTGCACCATTTACAACAAGTAGCTTGCAACAAGATGCTTCTAATAAATTAAACTTTAGAACTCGTAAAACAATGATGGTCGCTCAACAATTATATGAAGGTGTATCATTAGGAAGACAAGGTTCAGTCGGTTTAATTACGTATATGCGTACAGACTCAACTCGTGTTTCTCAAACGGCTAAAGATGAAGCGAAATCATTTATTTTATCAGAGTATGGTAGTGAGTATTCAAACTCAACACGTTCAACAAAAGTTTCTGAAGGAGCTCAAGATGCCCACGAAGCGATTCGTCCTTCATCTGTTATGAGAACGCCTGATTCGATTGCATCTTATTTAACAAAAGATCAATTAAAACTGTATACATTAATTTGGTCTAGATTTGTAGCTAGTCAAATGTCTGCAGCTGTTTATGATACGGTTCAAGTTGAGTTAGAGCAAAATCAACAAGTATTCAAAGCTAATGGTTCTACAATTAAATTTGCTGGATATCAAAAAGTGTATCAAGATAATGCAGATTCTAAAAAATCAAATGTATTACCTGAATTAGTTGAGGGAGATACGGTATCTGTACAAAAATTAGATCCAGAACAACACTTCACTCAACCACCTGCTAGATATTCAGAAGCAACTTTAATTAAAACATTGGAAGAAATTGGAGTCGGTCGACCTTCGACTTATGCTCCAACGATTGAAACGATTCAAAAACGTTATTATGTTAAATTAGTAGCGAAACGTTTTGAACCAACTGAATTGGGAGAAATTGTTCATCAAATGATTAATAATTATTTCCCGAATATTGTAGATACTCATTTTACTGCTGAAATGGAATCTGAATTAGATCAAATTGAAGCTGGAAAACAAGAGTGGGTGCAAGTAATCGATCGTTTCTATCAACCGTTTAAAGCTGAAGTGGATAAAGCGGAAATTCAAATTGAGAAAGTTCAAATTAAAGATGAACCTGCAGGTTTCGACTGTGAAGTTTGTGGAAGCCCAATGGTGATTAAATTAGGACGTTTTGGTAAATTCTATGCGTGTAGTAATTTCCCTGATTGTCGTCATACTGCAGCAATTGTAAAAGAAATTGGTGTAACGTGTCCGCATTGTCATCAAGGTCATGTCATTGAGCGAAAATCGAAGAAGAATCGTTTATTCTATGGATGTGACCGTTATCCTGAATGCGAATTTGTGTCATGGGATAAACCAGTAGGAAGAGAATGTCCGAAATGTTCTCACTATCTTGTAGAGAAAAAAGTAAAAAGTGGCAAACAAATTGTATGTAGCCATTGCGATTACAAAGAAGAAATTCAAAAATAATGATGAGAAGAAGCCGAAAGGCTTCTTTTTTTATGTGTTTTATGGAAAAAACAGAAAAAGAAATTTTCTTAGTTGAATAGCTATGAGATACCGTAGATGGCTGCTAGCGTCCTTTGCTATTAAAGTGAATTTCTTTTGTAGTGAAAATTGTTTGGAAAATTTTGACAATTTAGTTGTCAGTTATCAGAAACTATGCTACAGTTTTATATGAAGAAAGGATGTTGTTAAATGGAAGAACAATTTCATGCATTTATTCAATATTTAAAAGTCGAAAGAAGATATTCGATAAAAACAGTCGAAGCCTATCAACGAGATATTGAACAATTTTTAATGTTTTTAAAAGAAATTCCATTAACAAAATTATCAGAAGTTACGGCAGTGGACGTACGAATTTATCTTGGAAAGTTACATCAACAACAATATAATCGTTCGAGTATATCACGTTTCTTATCAAGTCTTCGTTCGTTATATCAATACTTATTAGAACACGACCTTGTTGAAGAAAATCCATTTGCAAGTGTTTCTTATAAAAAAGGACAAAAACGACTTCCTGAATTTTTTTATGAAGATGAAATGGAAAAATTTATTGCTTCCATTGATGGAAATCAGCCTTTAGACCAACGTAATCGTGCGTTAATTGAAGTATTATATGCTACAGGGATGCGAGTGAGTGAATTAACCGAATTGACTTTACAGCAATTAGATTTAAAAAATGGCGTTATTTTAGTTATTGGAAAAGGTTCAAAAGAACGTTATGTTCCTATCGGAGATTTTGCTACAGAAGCTTTACAGCTTTATTTAGAAGAAAGTCGTTCTTCTTTAATGAGCCAATATAAAAAAGAACATGCTTCTGTATTCGTGAATCATTTAGGTGATCCGATAACAACAACAGGTGTTCGCTATATTTTAAATCAATTATTACAAGCAAGTGGATTACAATTAAAAATTCATCCACATATGTTGCGCCATACTTTTGCGACTCATTTATTAAATAACGGAGCAGATATGAAAACTGTTCAAGAATTATTAGGACACGTTAGTTTAAGTTCTACTCAAATTTATACACATGTCACAAAAGATGCTTTGCAACAAAATTATCAATTATATTTTCCAAGAGCAAAACAAGAGGAAGATACTTTTGATGCATCCAAATTTAACCATAAACCATAGGAGGTTTTAAAATGACAACAATATGTGCTGTTAAAAAAGGAAATCAATCTGCCATTGCAGGTGACGGTCAAATTACCATGGGTGAAAGAATTATTATGAAAGGTAGCGCTAGAAAAATTAGACGTATTTTCGGTGGCGAAGTCGTTGTTGGTTTTGCTGGTGGAGTTGCAGACGCGATTACTTTAGAAGAAATGTTTGAAGACCAATTAAAGCAATTTAAAGGGAATTTGCAACGTGCTGCTATTGAACTGGCAAAACAATGGAGAACGGATCGTACCTTACAAAAATTAGAAGCGATGCTAATTGTAATGAATAAAGATCAATTATTATTAGTTTCTGGTACAGGGGAAGTAATTGAGCCGGATGACGGGATTTTAACGATTGGTTCTGGGGGGAACTTTGCATTATCAGCTGCTAGAGCTTTATTACGATTTGGGGATGAAAATTTAAGTGCAGAAGATATTGCAAGAGAAAGTTTAAAAGTTGCTTCAGAAATTGATGTGTACACAAATGATGAAATTATTACAGAAGTAGTATAGGAGACGGGAAAATGAATTCAAAAATTAGTAAGACACCTAGAGAGGTCGTACAAGAATTAGACCAATTTATTGTAGGTCAAGCTAGTGCCAAACGTGCTTTAGCAGTTGCTCTACGTAATCGTTATCGTCGATTATTATTAGATGAAGAAATGCAAAAAGAAGTGACGCCTAAAAACTTATTAATGATTGGACCAACTGGTGTAGGTAAAACTGAATTAGCGAGACGTTTAGCTAAATTAGTCGATGCTCCATTTGTTAAAGTAGAAGCCACTAAATTTACAGAAGTGGGTTATGTCGGTCGTGATGTAGAATCAATGGTTCGTGACTTAGTTGAAAATGCGATTAGTATTGTTCAGAAACAAAAGCAAGAAGATGTACGTCCGCAAGCTTATGATAAGGCTGTACGTAAATTAGCAAAAATTTTAAAACCAGGTATCATGAAAAAAGTAGCAAATCCTCAACAAGATTCTCTAATGAATTTATTCCAATCAATGGGCTTACCAAAAACAGACCTACCACAAGAAGAAAAAGAAGAAGTAACAGAGGAAATTGCTGCATCAAGACGTGAAATTGAGCAACAATTGAGAAATGGTTTATTAAAAAATCAAGAAGTTACGATTGAAGTAGAAGAAAAACCATTACGTATGGCTGGCAATTCAAATGGAATGGAGCAAATGATGCAAATCCAATCCATGTTAGACCAAATGACACCTAAAAAACGTTCAAAACGTACCGTTAGTGTAGAAGAAGCTTTAGATATTTTAACTGAACAAGAAGCAGATCAATTAGTGAATAAAGATGATGTACATGCAGAAGCATTAAAACTAGCAGAAACATCAGGAATTATTTTTATTGATGAGATTGATAAAATTGCTGCAAAAGGACATAATGGCGGGGAAGTTTCTAGAGAAGGTGTTCAAAGAGATATTTTACCTATTGTAGAAGGAAGCCAAGTTCAAACAAAGTATGGTGCCATTCAAACAGATCATATTTTATTCATTGCTTCAGGAGCTTTCCATGTTGCTAAACCAAGCGATTTAATGCCTGAATTACAAGGTCGTTTCCCAATTCGTGTGGAATTACAAGATTTATCAAAAGAAGATTTTGAACGCATTTTAACAGAACCTAAAAATGCTCTATTAAAACAATATAAAGCATTATTGGCTACCGAAAATGTTGAAGTTATCTTTACAAAAGAAGCTGTCTCAGCACTTGCTAGAACAGCATTTGAAGTGAATAGTAATATGGAAAATATTGGCGCAAGAAGATTGCATACTATTCTAGAAACATTATTAGAAGAATTATTATTTGAAGCTCCTCAAATGCAAATGGGAAGTATTCAAATTACTGAGCAATATGTGGAATCAAAATTAAATACGATTACAGCTGATCGTGATTTAAGTCGTTATATTTTATAGGAAGGAGAGAGAGCATTGCAACAAGTACTTAAAGATTTAAGAAAAATCAATTCGGTTTTACAATATGATAATTTATGGACATTAGATGAAAAAGCTGATTTACCATTTAATACTTTAAGTGGTGTATTAGGAACTCTATTGAAAGTTGATTTATTTATTGCATCGCCAGAAGGTAGAATTTTAGGGGTGCATGATCAATTTCAGTTAAATAATGCTCGGATGCATGAATATGTTTCAACAAGACAATTTCCTGATTTTTATATGAATGCTTTGAATTCTATTGAAACAAATTTAGAAAATATATCAGTAGATGCTGAATTAACGATTTTTCCTGTGGAATTAAAACAAGAATATCTTGAAGCAAAAACAACGATTATTCCGATTTATGCTTCTGGGAACCGTTTAGGATTTGTTGTGATGGGAAAAGCTAAAGAGTCATTTTCAGCGGGGGATTTGATTTTAGCAGAGCATGCTGCAACTGTTATTGGAACAGAATTATTGCACTGGCAAACAAAACGAATTGAACAAGAAAACCGAGAAAAACAAAATGTCCATTTAGCTTTAAAATCTCTTTCTTATAGCGAAATTGAAGCCATTAAAATTATTTTATCATTATTTGATGGTATTGAATTACGTTTTACAGCATTAAAAATTGCCAAAGAATTTGATATTACACGTACGGTAATTGTGAATGCGATTCGTAAATTAGAATCTGCAGGTGTACTTGAAAGTAGAAGTTTAGGAACAAAAGGAACCTTCTTACGAATTAAGAACCAACACATTCACCAAGCATTGAATGATGAATTAGCTAATTTATAGAAAAAAGGAATAACTTACTAAAAAGTAGGTTATTCTTAGATATTTCATTTATTGAAGTTTCACATCATTATGACTTAAATGACAAGAGATACACTGATATATATATATTGGAAAATGGAACACTTTTAAAAATTAAGTGATTGGAGGCAAACCTATGGATAAAGATTCTATTTTAAAAGTGCAAGGGCTGTATCATCAATTTTTACTAGGAAACAATAAAACGTTGCAAGTGTTGAAAAACGTCTCTCTTTCTGCTTCGAGAGGAGAATTTATAAGTATTCTAGGAATTAGTGGTTCTGGAAAGTCAACTTTATTAAAATGTATTTCTAGTTTGCTTGAACCAACAAGTGGGGAAGTAATTTTAAATGGAATCAACCTCTATAAAATCAGCAATACAAAATTATCAAGTATAAGACGTAACGAAGTATCTTTTATATTTCAATCATATAATTTAATACCTTCCCTGCCGGTAATAGAAAATATAGCACTTCCTTTGCGATTATCACAAAAAAAATTAACTATTAAAAATGTAGAAAACTTACTCAAAAGAATGAAGTTTAATGCTGGCTTAAACGATTTTGTTGGAACTCTGTCTGGTGGAGAACAACAGAAGGTTGCTATAGCTAGAGCGGTTATTGCTGATAGTGATATAATATTTGCTGATGAGCCAACTGGGGCTTTAGATAGCGTTTCTCGTGAAGTAATTTTTGAATTATTGAGAGAGTTAGTAGGGGCGGGTAAGTGTGTAATTATGGTAACGCATGATATAGAATTGGCCTCGAAAACTGATCGTGCATTAATATTGAAAGATGGAAAAATTTTCAAAGAACTTCATAGACCTAGCGGGGAAGAGTTGTATAAAATCTTAGAGGTACAATCAACTACGGAGGGATAGAGATGCTCAGATTAGTTTACTATCAATTTTTACATAATAAGAAACAATGGTTAGGCGTTTCACCAGTAATTTTTGTTTCGAGTTTAGTTATTGGATTGGCTGTTAATGGGGTAATTAATGTTGAGAATAATTCGCAAGTATTTGTCGGACTTCCAGATCCTAGACCAATTTTTATGTTTCCGATTGTATTCGGAGGAGTAACATTATTTTTTGTGGTCTCTATTTTAATAAATATGTTAGTTGAAATTTTTAGAGATGATTATGAACTTCTGGAGGTGTTGGGAGCAAATCGCCTTCAACTGTCATTTCTTGTGGGGGGACAGATTTTTATCATTTCCTCAATTATTAGTTTTATTGCATATCTATGCTCTATATTTGTTACGTCAAATTATTATTATTTTTTACAGTACTTTTTCGGGAAAAATATATTACCTGATATTCAATTTCAACTGAGTGCTGTTGGATGTATCATTACAGTAGTTTTGATTTCATTTTTAGCCTTTCTAAGTGGTTTCTTTTATACGTTCAAGAAGATTAGAAAGAGGAAGAGTTCTAAAATAAGGCATGTTCTTTCAATAGTAAAAAGAATACTGCTGTTGGCTGGTTTTAGTGTTATCTGGTTGCTTTCTTTGCAACAAATTTTCCAAGATAGCACAATCTTAGCGAAGGCCCAGGTGATATTCAATATTGTAATCTTAGATATTGTGATTATTTATCAATTATCTCCTTTTATACAGTCATGTTTTATCAAACTACTTTCTATAATTATATTTAGAAATAATTTTATGTTCATTGTTTCGAAGTGGAATTTACTATATCGTAAGCCTTATATAAAATCTATCAGTGCTGCAATTACAGGAGCTATATTACTAATTTCTAGTTTTCAAATGATTTCTCAGAATATACTATCTCAATTTCAAGAAGACAGTAATTTAGAGCTAAAAGTGGCATTTATTGTCTATGTAGGAGCACCAATTTTGATAGTACTTGCAAATACTATTTCAATTGCATTTTTGTCATCGCATCAAGAAAAGACTGAGATTCAGCAATTTGAAATTTTAGGAACTTCTAATTATCAGATGGTTAAAATTAAAGTTGGTGAGGCTATATTTTTGACATTTGTTACTTCATTAATTGCATTTTTGCTTAACATTAAAATTATGGCTTTAATATACTACTCTTTAGGGGATATTTTATTAGACGATATGAATCTTTTGGGGTTAATACTTCCAAATTTTATAGTATCTATAATTTTATTTATTTTAATAT
>ERZ773037.1304-NODE-1304-length-13036-cov-11.757877_pt1 | contig 13036 bp, 19 predicted proteins | sample MGYA00511466_ERZ773037 | MGnify/ENA primary metagenome ERZ773037 (study PRJEB29015, sample SAMEA2738146) | human oral metagenome | biome: human oral; feature: human-associated habitat; material: saliva | place: China | collected 2202 ... | reverse complement strand
AAAATATAATAATATAGCAAAAGAAAATCTACAAAAAATGGTAAAGGAATAAAAATGGGGATATTTAGAAAAATAAAGAAAACTGTTAAAAATTCTTTGGACAGTGAAAGTAGTACATATAAGGTTATAAGTGGAACATATAGATATTTAAGTTCAAAAAAATATCAATTATTAGTAGAAAAAAGAAATCCATTTGTAAATAAGGAAAAGAAACAAGTAAAAAGAGCAGTAAAAGTCATTAGAGAATTAAAACATAATGGGAAAGATTATATGGTATTATATAATCCAGAATGGCTTGGAGTTGCAAATTCTACTAAAGGATTATTTGAAGCAAATGTTCCTTTGGAAGAAACAAAAAGAAAAAGTAGTAGAAATAGAATTGTAAGAGCAATAATAGATTCAAATATAAAACAAGTAATATTTTCACAAATAGTTGACCGGATGGATTGAACTTATAAAAGACTTATATAAGAAAGATAGTACTATAAAGATAAAAGTATTATGGCATGCAAATAACTTTGAAGCAATAAGTGATTATACATGGAAATTAAATAAAGAACTAGTACAATTATATAAAGATGGAAAAGTAGAAGCACTTCGGATTTGTAAAGAAGACAATGACAGAATTCTATAAAAATCTAGGATATAATGCATATTACATAATGAATAATGTTAAGAGTTTGGAAAAAAATGATATAAATAGTACTAATAATAAAAAAGAAAATGAGGAAGAGATAAATATAGGTATATATAATGCACATAGTAGAGAACTTAAAAATATATATACACAAATTTTAGCAACAACTTTTTTTAAAAATTCAAAAATAGATATAGTACCAATATCAAAAGAAATAAAAGAATATTTAAAAGCATTAGATATTAAATATACATGTATAGATAAGTTTATACCAACAGAAGAACTTATGAGAAGAATTAAAAGAAATGATATAAATATATATGTAACATTTACAGAATGTTCTCCAATGTTTCCAATGGAAAGTTTTGAACAAGGAGTTCCATGTTTAATAGGAAATAATAATGATTATTTTATAGGATCTAAATTAAGAGATTATGTATGTGTAAATAGAGAAGATGATCCAAGAGAAATCAGAGATAAAATAAGAAATGTATTAGAAAACAAAGAAGAAGTTTTGGAATTGTATAAAAAATGGAAAGATAATTTTAATGTAGAAGTAAAGAAACAAGTGAAAGAATTTTTGGAAGGATAGGTATTAATATGGATAATGTAGTAGTATTTTCTTTAAGTTCATCAAAAGAATTAACAGAAAAGATATGTAAAAAATTAGGAATAAAAGAAGGAAAAATAGAAATAAGACATTTTGCAGATGGAGAGATCCTAGTAGAATTATTAGAAACTGTTAGAGATAAAAGAGTATATATTATACAATCAACAGATAACCCAGTATCACAAAATTTAATGGAATTATTAATTGCAATAGATTCTGTGAAAAGGGCTTTTGCAAAAAGAATAGATGTAATAATCCCATATTTTGGATATGCAAGACAAGATAGGAAGGCAAGACCACGTCAACCTATAACTGGAAGACTTGTAGCAAACTTATTAGAAGCGGCAGGAGCAACAAGTGTAATGACAGTAGAAATACACTCAACACAAACAATGGGATTTTTTGATATACCAGCAGATGATTTAACAGTGATAGGGATTTTAGCAGGATATTTTAAAAAGAAGAAAATACTTAAAGATATCGTAATAGTATCACCAGACCATGGTGGAGTAAAACGTGCAAGAGATATTGCAGAAATATTTAATGCGCCAATAGCGATTATTGATAAGAGAAGAGTAAGACCAAATGAAGCAGAGGCAATGAATTTAATAGGTACAGTTGAAGGTAAGACAGCAATAATCGTAGATGATATGATAGATACAGCAGGAACACTTGTATCTGGAATAAAAATGCTTAAAGAAAAAGGTGCAAAAGAAATATATGCAGCAATAGCACATCCAGTACTTTCAGGTCCTGCAATAGAAAGAATACAAAATAGTGATATAAAAAAATTAATATGTACAGATACAATTAAATTACCTAAAGAAAAACAAATAGATAAAATAGAAGTTGTAAGTATATCAGATATGCTTGCAGATATAATACATGCAAATAATGCAGGAGAAAGTGTAACAGAGGTTGTAAGAAAATACAGAGATTTAGATTATACAGATAAATAAAAGTAAATTTTAGAGGAAAAGATGAATATAGAAGAACTAAAGAAACAATTATTAGAACAAGGAATAACAGAAGAAGACTTAAAAAAAGATAAAGAAAAGAATAAAAATAAAGAAAAAGAAATTAAAGAGACAGAAGAAACAACAAAAACAAAAGTTAGAACTAATAAAAAAGAAGTTGAAGAAACAGTAGATAAAGTAGAAGAAATAGAAGAAAATCAAAAAAAATATATTGAAGAAGTATTAGATGAAAAAATAGCTAAAACTTTAAATCAAAATATAAGATATGTAAGAAATGTACTTAAAATGATAGAAGAAGGAAATACTATACCATTTATCGCAAGATATAGAAAAGAAGAAACAGGTGGTATGAGTGATGAAGTCTTAAGAGAGTTTGAACAAGTACTAAAACAATATACAAATCTTTTACAAAGAAAAGAAGAAGTTGCAAGACTTATAGATGAACAAGGAAAACTTACAGAAGAATTATTAAATGATATAAGATTAGCAGAAACATTATCAAAAGTAGAAGATATATATAGGCCATATAAAGGAAAGAAAAAAACAAGAGGATCTGAAGCAAGAAGAAAAGGATTAGAAGATTTAAGTAAATATATTTTAGCTGGAAATAGTCTAGAAAATATTTTAAAAAAAGCAGAAGAGTTTTTGACAGAAGAAGTTGAAACAATAGATGATGCTATAACAGGAGCAAAAGATATAATTGCAGAAGATATATCAGATAGTGCAGATATAAGAGAAATAGTGAAAAATGTATATAATAAGGAAGCAGAAATTGTAAGTACAAAAGGGAAAGAAGATGATGAAAGACAAACATATAAGATGTATTATGATTTTAAAGATACTATTTCAAAAATACCGAGCCATAGATATCTTGCTATAACAAGAGGAGAAACAGAGAAGAAATTAGATGTAAAAATAATACTTGATGAAGAAAGATTAATTCAAAATATAATAGAAGAAGTTATAAAAGAAAATAATAATATATCATTTGAATATATTGAAGAAATAGTTAAAGATTCTTTTAAACGCCTTATAAAGCCTTCTGTAGAAAGAGAAATAAGACAAGAAGTAAAAGAAAGATCTGATGAATATGCAATAAATGTATTTGGAGATAATTTAAAAGAATTATTATTACAATCACCAATGAAGAATATAAGGATTCTTGGATTTGACCCAGGATTCAGAAATGGTAGTAAACTTGCATGTATAGATGAAAATCGGAAAATATTTAGAAGGTAAAATTGTAAGTGTAACAATGCCAAATGATGATATTGAAAAAGGTAAAAAAGAAATAGAAGAATTAATTAAAAAAAATAATATTAATGTTATAGCAATAGGTAATGGTACAGCATCAAGAGAAAGTGAAAAAGTAGTTAGTGAGATTATAAAAGGAAAAGATGTAAAATATATAATAGTAAGTGAAGCAGGAGCATCTGTATATTCAGCATCAAAACTTGGGGCAGAAGAATTCCCAGATGTAAATGTAAGTATAAGAGGGGCAATCTCAATAGCAAGAAGACTACAAGACCCATTATCAGAACTTGTAAAAATAGAACCAAAAGCAATAGGTGTAGGACAATATCAACATGATGTAAATCAAACTAAATTAGAAGAAAGACTATATAATGTTGTAGAAGATTCAGTAAATAAAGTTGGTGTAGACTTAAATACAGCAACATTTTCACTTATCTCATATGTTGCTGGTATATCTAAAAAACAAGCAAAAGCAATAGTTAAACATAGAGAAGATAATCGGAAAATATTCAGAAAGAAAAGAACTTCTAAAAGTATCTGGAGTAGGAGAAAAAGCATTTACACAAGCAGCAGGATTTTTAAGAATCTATGATGGTAAAAATAGTATAGAAATGACAGGGATTCACCCAGAAAGTTATGAACTAGCTAGAAAAATACTTGAATATGTTGGAGAAAATGAAGAAAGTTTAAAAGATAAGAAGAAAAAAGAAGAAACAATAGAAAAAGTATTAAAATTAGATAAAGATAAACTTTTGAAAGAAGAACAATTTAAAGAATATGGTAAATATGAAATAGAAGATACAATAAAAGAACTTGTAAAACCAGGTATAGATATAAGAGAAGAATTACAAAAGCCAATACTTAGAAATGATATTTTAGAATTTGAAGATATACAAGTAGGAATGGAGCTAGAAGGAACAGTAAGAAATGTAGCGGCATTTGGTGCTTTTGTAGATATAGGAATACATGATGATCGGACTTGTACATATTTCTGAAATGAGTGAAAAATTTGTAAAAGATCCTAAAGATATAGTTAAAGTAGGAGATATTGTAAAAGTTAAGGTTATAGAAAAAGATTTAGATAGACAAAAAGTAAAATTAAGTATGAAAATTTAAGAAAAGAAAGGTATTTATAATGAGAATTCCTAAAATTAGATTTAAAGATAGTATACCATTAATAGTTATACTAATATTAATAATTATATCAATAATATATATGATTAATTATTTTCAAATATTAGAAAAAAAATATAATGAAGGAAAGAAAAAACAAGAAAATGTTGCAGAAATTTCTAAAGTTATAGAAAAAGTATTAGTAGCAAATATGGTATTATCAGATAAAGAATATGAAGCAGAAGAAAAAATAGAACAGATAATAAAAGATAATAGTAAGAGTAATGAAGAAAAAGAAAGTCTAAAAAAAGGAGTATTAGAGGAATTAAAAAATAATACTGGGAATGATAGTAGAACTACAATATTAGAATATCAAGTTAAACTTACAGATAAGGATATTGTAGAAGAAATAACATATTATGTTAGAAGTAAAAATGAAGATATAATAAAAAAAGAAAAAGAAAAATATAAGAATAGTACAACATATAAGCTAATAGAAGAAAAAAATGACAAAGAAGTACAAGAATTAAAATATAAGGTTACAAGTAATATTGGAAAAACAACAGGTGAAATAATTACAATATTAAATGGATTAATGAGTAATAACAAGTTTAATTTTACAATGTCAGATAGTAGTCAAACTAAAGACAATAATACTGAAAGTGATCTTAAAAAATTACAATAAAGATTTTACAAAAACGAAAAAGTGTTATATACTAACTATGTACAGAAATTATATACTTAAAATTTGACTAAAATTTAAGGAGGAATAGTAAAATGAGTAAGCATGAACGCGAAGAGCTTTTAACAGCGGAAGAAATACGGCAAATGTATTGGCTTGAAAAAGATGAAGATCTATATAAGTTTGTTAAGCGAGTGAACAATATAAGCAAAGGAACACGAATTGTTATAATAAGCAAAGAGGGTGATAATTATGACCAAGATTAGTATTGAAAATGCTGTTCAATTAACAGACACATGTATGTGCTGTAATACATTGGAAAAAATAAAGGAAAAATTGAAAGAGTATAATCAAAAAAATAATACGGATTATACTATAGATACTGAATATCTCTTGTATACAACAAGAGCGTGTAGTATATGCAATATGGTAAAGAACTTAATAAGTTCGCAAAACCTTAAAATTATTATTAAGGAATCGGATGAAAAAGATGTTCAGTACCTAATAAAAAATAAAATAAGTAATTTTCCAGTATTACTAATAAAATCTGGAGAAAAGGTTAAGTTTATTTCGGGGAAAGAAGCAGGTGGATATATTGCGTCTAATTTACAAAAATTCAAATAAAATATAAAAGGAAAAGCTTTAAGAATTATTAGTTTTTAAAGCTTTTTTCGTATTTGTAAGGACATATGTTTACAAAACCCTTAAATTATGTTAATATATATATGAGATTATAGATATTAATCGATTTTTAAATTTAGAAATTGGAGGTGATTATTATGGTAAAATATATTACATTGGAAGAAGCGATAGATATTTTAGATTTGAGCTCAGATGCAAAAGAGCAAGTAGTAAGAACTGAGCTTGAAAAGTATAATTTTCAGAATAACACGCAGTATATATTAAATTAAAAAATAATATATATATTATACAAAGGAGAATCTAAAATGGACACGATAGAATTTAAAGTAGTCAATGGGACTACAAAAGTAAAAGAAATAGAAGAACTTCGAGATGCAATAGATCCTAAATTAGCAGCGGTATATATAGAATATTTACCGGAGACGGTAAATAATAAAGAATTATTACCAGTTATGAAGTTAACAATGAGGGGGTATGAATCTCAGTGGTATAAAGAAGAAGAATTTTTTCAAGTACTAGTAAATTATGTAAAAGTAAACTGGGGAGAAAAAAAATAAAGATCGGAAAAAAGAGATCTTAAAGACAAGTTTTGTTTTTAAGGTCTTTTTTGTTATGTTTTTGCATATTTTATGATATAATAATTCTGTATATATTTAGCATATAGTTTACCATTTACAAAAGTATTAAAAAATGATAAAATAAAAAATATTATGCTAGATGTATAATAATTTACGAAGAAGGAGGAAAAAGAATGCCAACTATTAATCAATTAGTAAGAAAAGGTAGAAAAACTTCTAAAGCAAAGTCTAAAACACCAGCATTAGCAAAAGGTTATGACTCAAAGAGAAAGACACATACAAATAATCGTTCTCCATTTAAAAGAGGAGTTTGTACAGTAGTTAAGACTGTAACACCTAAGAAACCTAACTCAGCTTTAAGAAAAGTTGCAAGGGTAAGATTATCTAATGGTTATGAAGTAACAGCATATATCCCAGGAGAAGGACACAACTTACAAGAACACAGTGTTGTTATGATAAGAGGTGGAAGAGTAAAAGACTTACCAGGGGTTAGATATCATATTGTTCGTGGTACTCTAGATACAGCAGGAGTAAATAACAGACAACAAGGTAGATCAAAATATGGTGCGAAAAAACCAAAGAAATAATATAATATCAGTTGGTGCCAATAATTTTGTAAATTATATGCACATACTGGAAAAAGAATAATTTTTTTAGAGTACCTTTTTAAGAAATTCTTAAAAATGCTTATTAAAAATTAAAATAAAATAAGGAGGGAAGAAAAGTGCCAAGAAAAGGACATATAGCAAAAAGAGAAGTATTAGCAGATCCTAAATTTGATAGTAAATTAGTTACTAAATTAGTAAATACTGTAATGCTAGATGGAAAGAAAACAGTTGCACAAAAAATAGTATATACTGCATTTTCTATAATCGAAGAGAAATTAGAAAGACCAGCATTAGAACTATTTGAAGAAGCGTTAGAAAATATTAAACCTGTTCTAGAAGTAAAAGCAAGAAGAATAGGTGGGGCAACATACCAAGTTCCATTAGAAATAAGAGCAGACAGAAGACAAACGCTAGGATTAAGATGGCTAGTAGGATATGCAAGAAAAAGACATGAAAAAACTATGGCAGATAAACTTGCAGGAGAAATAATGGATGCATTAAACCAAAATGGTGGAGCACACAAGAAAAAAGAAGAAGTACACAAAATGGCAGAAGCAAATAAAGCATTTGCACATTACAGATATTAATATAAACTTTAGAATAGTTTAGAAGGGAAAGATTTATGGCAAAAAGAGAAGTTCCATTAAATAGATTAAGAAATATAGGAATAATGGCTCACATTGACGCAGGAAAAACAACTGTAACAGAAAGAATACTTTTCTATTCAGGAAAAATCCATAAAATAGGTGAAACACATGATGGTGCATCACAAATGGACTGGATGAAAGATGAACAAGAAAGAGGTATTACAATTACATCTGCAGCAACAACATGTTCATGGAAAAATCATAAAATAAACATTATAGATACACCAGGACACGTTGACTTTACAGTAGAAGTTGAAAGATCTTTAAGAGTATTAGATGGAGCAGTATGTATATTATCTTCAAAAGATGCAGTACAACCACAATCAGAAACTGTTTGGAGACAAGCAGATAAATACAAAGTACCAAGAATGGTATTTGTAAACAAAATGGATATGATGGGAGCAGATTTTTATAATTGTTTAGCACAATTAGATAAAAGATTACACTGTAACCCTGTTGCAATACAACTTCCAATAGGAGCATCTGAAACATTTGTAGGTATAATAGATTTAATAACAATGAAAGCATTATACTATAAAGATGAAGAAGGTAAAGTAATAGAAGAAAAAGAAATACCAGCAGAATTAGTAGAAAAAGCTAATGAATATAGAGCAAAAATGGTTGAAACAGCAGCAGAACAAGATGATGATATAATGATGAAATACTTAGATGGAGAAGAATTAACTGAAACTGAAATAAGAAAAGGTTTAAGAAAAGCTACATTAAGTAATAATGCAACACTTGTATGTTGTGGATCAGCATATAAAAACAAAGGACTACAATTATTATTAGATAATATAGTAGAATATTTACCATCACCATTAGATATTGATCATATTAAAGGTGTTGATGAAGACGGAAATGAAATGGAAAGAGAAACATCAGATGATGCACCATTTTCAGCACTTGCATTTAAAATTGCAACAGATCCATATGTAGGAAGATTATGCTTCTTTAGAGTATATTCAGGTACATTAGAATCAGGTTCATATGTATTAAATGCAACAAAGAATAAAAAAGAAAGAGTTGGAAGAATACTTCAAATGCATGCTAATAAGAGAACAGAATTAAAAGAAGTATTAGCAGGAGATATAGCAGCAGCAATAGGATTTAAAGATGTAACAACAGGTGATACATTATCAGATATTGAAAATCCAATAATACTAGAAACTATGGAATTCCCAGAACCAGTTATTGATGTTGCGATAGAACCAAAAGATAAAGATGCACAAGAAAAAATGGGTATAGCTTTATCAAAATTATCAGAAGAAGATCCAACATTCAAAATCTATACAAATGCAGAAACAGGACAAGTTGTTATTGCAGGTATGGGTGAATTACACTTAGAAATAATTGTAAGTAGATTAAAAGATGAATTTAATGTTGATTGTACAGTAGGTAAGCCACAAGTTGCATACAAAGAAACAATAAGAAAAGAAGTTGAAATTGAAGGTAAATTCGTAAGACAATCTGGTGGTAGAGGACAATACGGACACGTATGGTTAAAACTACAACCATTAGAACCAGGAGAAGGATTTAAATTCGAAAACAAAATCGTTGGTGGTGTAATACCAAAAGAATACATCAAACCAGTAGAAGAAGGTATAAAAGAAGCAGCATTATCAGGGGTACTTGCTGGATATCCAGTAATAGACTTTAAAGCAACACTATTTGATGGATCATTCCATGATGTTGACTCATCAGAAATGGCTTTCAAAATAGCAGGATCAATGGCATTTAAAGATGGAGCTAAAAAAGCAAATCCAGTAATACTAGAACCTATAATGAGAGTTGAAATAACAGTACCAGAAGAATATGTTGGAGATGTTATAGGAGATATGAACTCAAGACGTGGTAGAATGGAAGGCGTAGAAGCACAACCAGGAATACAAATAATAAAAGGATTTATTCCACTATCAGAAATGTTTGGATATGCAACAACACTTCGTTCTAAGACACAAGGTAGAGGAACATATTCAATGGAACCATCACATTATGAAGAAGTTCCAAGAAATATCTTAGATACTATAGTAGCATCAAAACAAAAATAGTATTTAATAGAATAATGTAATATGCAGTGCCTATTATAACTTTTATAAAAGGTAAAAAAGGCACTTGCAAATATACATAAAATAATATAAAATAAGTTTATAAAATATAAATAGGAGGAAAAAATAACATGGCAAAAGAAAAATTTGAAAGAACAAAACCACATGTTAATATAGGAACAATCGGGCACGTTGACCATGGTAAAACTACTACAACTGCAGCGATAACAAAATATTTAAGTTTATTAGGACAAGCTAAATTTGAAGCTTATGACCAAATAGACGGAGCACCAGAAGAAAGAGAAAGAGGTATTACAATTAATACAGCTCACGTTGAATATGAATCAGTAACTAGACACTATGCACACGTTGACTGTCCAGGACACGCTGACTATGTTAAAAACATGATCACAGGTGCAGCACAAATGGATGGGGCAATATTAGTTGTTTCAGCAGCTGATGGACCAATGCCTCAAACAAGAGAACACATATTACTTGCAAGACAAGTTGGGGTTAAATACATAGTTGTTTACTTAAACAAAACAGATATGGTTGATGATCCTGAATTATTAGAATTAGTAGAAATGGAAGTAAGAGACTTATTAAATGAATATGATTTCCCAGGAAATGATATTCCAATCGTTAAGGGTTCATCATTAAAGATATTAGAATCTACATCAACAGATCCTAATGATCCAGTATATGCACCTATGAAAGAATTAATCGAAGCAATAGATACATATATACCAACTCCAGAAAGAACTACTGATAAACCATTCTTAATGCCTATAGAAGATATATTCTCAATCACAGGTAGAGGAACAGTTGCTACAGGTAGAGTAGAAAGAGGAGAAATTAAATTAAATGACGAAGTTGAAATCGTTGGATTAACAACAGAAAGAAAGAAAACAGTTGTTACAGGTATAGAAATGTTTAGAAAATTATTAGATTCAGCAGAAGCTGGAGATAATGCAGGATTATTATTAAGGGGTATAAACAAGACAGATATCGAAAGAGGACAAGTTATTGCTAAACCAGGAACAATTAATCCACATACTAAATTTACAGCTGAAGTTTATGTTTTAACAAAAGACGAAGGTGGAAGACATACTCCATTCTTTAAAGGATATAGACCACAATTCTTCTTTAGAACAACTGACGTTACAGGTGTAATTGAATTACCAGAAGGAACAGAAATGGTTATGCCAGGGGATAATGTTAAGATGACAATCGAACTTATAACTCCTATAGCTGTTGAAGAAGGATCAAGATTCGCTATCCGTGAAGGTGGTAGAACAGTTGGTTCAGGTATAGTTTCTTCAATAATAAAATAATTGTAGATAAAATATATAATTAGAAGAATAGATAAAAAGTGTATAATCAATTTTATTGACATATACACTTTTTTGCTATATAATGTCATATGTAAACTGCTTAATCAAGGTTAGAAATCTTTTTAAATAAAGTACCTTAAATTAACGGTTAGCGAGTATTACGAAATGGAGGAATTTGCGATGTACGCAATTATAGAAGCATGTGGAAAACAATATAAAGTAGAAAAAGGTAGTATAGTATACTTTGAAAAGTTAGACGCAGAAAAAGGAAAAAAAGTTACATTTGACAAAGTGTTACTTGTATCTGATAAAGAAACAAAAATAGGAACACCATATGTAGATGGTATAAAAGTAGAAGGAAAAATAGTTGAACATGTAAAGGGTGAAAAAATAAAAATATTTAAATATAAACCTAAAAAAGATTACAGAAAAACTATTGGACATAGACAAAATTATACTAAAGTTGAAATAACAAATATTTCAGCAGCAAAATAATACATAAAAATTTATAAAGAAAGAGGTGAACTAAGTGGCACATAAAAAAGGTCAAGGTAGCGTTAAAAATGGGCGCGATAGCATATCAAAAAGATTAGGTCTTAAGAAAAATGACAAACAATATGTTAAAGCAGGAAATATAATAATAAGACAAAGAGGAACTAAATACCATCCAGGGAATAATGTTGGAATTGGAAAAGATGACACTTTATTTGCATTAATAGATGGACAAGTTAAGTTCGAACGTTATGGAAGAACAAGAAAAAAAGTAAGTGTATATGAAACACTTGAAGAAAAATAATAATTAATATAGTAAAATAAATAATAAAAAGAGATGAGAGGAATAATAAATTCCTCTCAAATTTATACTCAAAATATATGTTAATAAAAAAGATGAAAAAAACTTTAAAAAGTTTTTATAAAAGTGTTGACATATAACAGAAAGTAATATATTATATATATACAGTCGAGAGCGACTGTATTTTAATGAATACAGTACATTGAAAAATAAACAATATCCTTTAGAGAAAATAAAACCAAGCGGACAGAGAACTGTCCAAAATAAATAGGAAAAGCAAAGACAAGCCGGAAGGTTTGAATGAGAAAAGAAGATTAAACAAAAATTGAGAGTTTGATCCTGGCTCAGGATAAACGCTGGCGGTGTACATAAGACATGCAAGTCGAACGGGAGAAGACAGGAAGATTTATCTACTTGTTGGACACCGTGGCGGACGGGTGAGTAACACGTAAGCAACCTGCCTATAAGAGGGGAATAACAGTGAGAAATTACTGATAATACCGCATAAGCTGGAGGTATCGCATGATACATTCAGAAAAGATTTATCGCTTATAGATGGGCTTGCGTCTGATTAGCTAGTTGGTGAGATAACAGCTCACCAAGGCGACGATCAGTAGCCGGATTGAGAGGTTGAACGGCCACATTGGGACTGAGACACGGCCCAGACTCCTACGGGAGGCAGCAGTCGGGAATATTGCACAATGGAGGAAACTCTGATGCAGTGACACCGCGTATAGGAAGAAGGTCTTAGGATTGTAAGCTATTGTCGTGTGAGAAGAAAATGACCATCACAGGAGGAAGCCCTGGCTAAATATGTGCCAGCAGCCGCGGTAATACATATGGGGCGAGCGTTATCCGGATTTATTGGGTGTAAAGGGTGCGTAGGCGGGAAAATAAGTCAGTATGTGAAATCCCTCGGCTCAACTGAGGAACTGCAACTGAAACTATTTTTCTTGAGTGTTGAAGGGGAAAGTGGAATTCCTAGTGTAGCGGTGAAATGCGTAGAGATTAGGAGGAACACCAGTGGCGAAGGCGACTTTCTGGGCAACAACTGACGCTGAGGCACGAAAGTGTGGGGAGCAAACAGGATTAGATACCCTGGTAGTCCACACC
>ERZ773037.1300-NODE-1300-length-13043-cov-2.755467_pt1 | contig 13043 bp, 11 predicted proteins | sample MGYA00511466_ERZ773037 | MGnify/ENA primary metagenome ERZ773037 (study PRJEB29015, sample SAMEA2738146) | human oral metagenome | biome: human oral; feature: human-associated habitat; material: saliva | place: China | collected 2202 ... | reverse complement strand
TGCCAGAAAAGAGTCAGGAGTCAGGCTAGACGATTATGTCACTCCGTATAGCTCGAATGATGGCTCTACGAGATACAAGCTCTCGCTTCAGGGCTATCTCAACGATTATGGAGTGCGCGAGGTTCAGATCTTCAATAATGATGATCAGAACATTTGTTTTGGTCTCAGATTCCTAAACGACACCATTGTTGGTCTGTCTTTCAGCCGTCAGCCTGAAATTTCGGACGATGCTTATGAGCTCACTGAGGTGGTTGTCACTGCAGGCAAGTCGGATTACAAGTTCACGAGTTACGATGCATTGAAAAATGCTTCAAGCTCGAAGACAAAGAATCTGGCGAGATGGTCAAGGACGTTTGACTATCATAATATACCTGGGGATGCCAATGAGAAATATCTGGCCAAGGGCGGTTCGGGCAATGAATATTTCCCGTTCCTTCTGGATTATAAAAACCAGGCATTCTATTTCTTCAACAGCAACCCGCTCTTTCTGCCGCTTTCCTTCGACTCTGAATTCAAGAAGACGGTAGTCCCATATTTGGATCTCGAAAAGATCTCACTGAAAAAGGATCCGTTCAAGGATGCAGATTTTTAATTGACACCTGGCACTAGAATAAAAGACCCTCCCCGGAGGGTCTTTTTTTCTATTTGGTTACAGCTCAAATTATATTTTAGACTCAACCAAAAGCTCCTCGCCCCGCCGCTGGCTTTTTTGGCCAAAATATGCTAGAATATACCAACTTTGAGATATTAACTTTGAAATAATAACTTCAAGAAAAACTTTGAGAGAGGCTAATTTTAGAAAGGGGAATGATGAACGAAGAGCATAAGGGTTTATTGTCCTGAGGGGGAATCAAAATGCAGGGCGGATCCGCCGATAATTGCATTAAGGTGCGCGGTGCCAGGCAGCATAATCTTAAAAATATCGACCTCGACATTCCACGCGACAAACTTGTCGTCATTACTGGTCTTTCCGGTTCTGGTAAATCCAGCCTCGCTTTTGATACCATCTATGCCGAAGGACAGAGGCGCTACGTTGAATCTCTCTCCTCTTATGCCAGGATGTTTCTCGGTGTGATGGATAAGCCAGATTTTGACACCATCACCGGCCTCTCTCCAGCTATTTCGATTGACCAAAAATCCACCTCAAGAAACCCTCGTTCCACCGTCGCCACCGTCACTGAAGTTTACGATTACCTCCGTCTCCTCTTTGCGCGTGTTGGTGTACCACATTGTCCAATTTGTCATCGTGAAGTTTCCCGCCGTTCCGTTGAGGATATCGTTAATGAGGTTATGAAGCTGCCGCTTGGTTCCAAGTTAATGCTACTCGCTCCCCTAGTCCAGCAGAAAAAAGGTGAGTTCCAACATATTTCTGAGCAATATCTCCAAAAAGGCTTTTCTCGTGTGCGTGTTGATGGTATTGTTTATGCGCTTGATGAGTTTCCAGAACTTGAAAAACAGGAGCGTCACAACATCGAACTAGTGGTTGACCGTTTTATACTTAGCACTGAACTCTATTCCCGTATTTCCAGCTCGATTGAGCAGGCCCTAGATCTTGGCCAGGGAATTATTCAACTTCTCAAGATTAACGACAATAGCTCAACCATCGAAGGTAAATCTTTAGGTACTCAAAATACGGAGGTCCTCACCTACTCCCAGCGTTACGCCTGTCCAGTCCATCCAGATGAACTTATTCCAGAGCTTGAACCAAGACTATTTTCCTTCAACGCTCCGCAGGGCGCCTGTCCAACTTGTACTGGTCTCGGCACTCGTATGGAAATTGATCCTAATCTCGTCTTTAATAATAATCTCACGATCGCCGAGGGAGGCATCCGTCCTTTCAATCGCGTCCAGAGTGATTCATGGTGGCTAAAACGTCTCACTGCCGTTGCTAATCGTCACGGTTTCTCTGTTCATACTCCGATTGGTGAACTCACTGAAGCCCAGAAACATCTCATTCTCTATGGCACAGGAGACGAAAAATACCAGATTAAAATTTCTGGCTCCGGCAAGTGGCAGGAAGGTGCAACCTATGAATCGGTCTATGAAGGTGTGATTCCGACTCTTGAACGTCGTCATCGCGAAACGGACTCTGATTTTATGCGCAAAGATATCGAGCGTTTCATGCGCGTGCGTGAGTGTCAAACCTGTCATGGTGCTAGATTAAAACCAGTAGTACTCGCCATCACGATTCATGGCCTGAACATTGTCGATATGTGTAATCTCGACGTTGATTCAACCATTGAAGTACTTTCTCAGGATCTTGGTTTTTCCGAAGCTGAAGCTCTTATCGCTAAACCAATCCTTAAGGTCATCAAAGAGCGTGTCAAATTCATGCAGGATGTCGGTCTCGGCTATCTCGAGCTTGGTCGTTCCGCCAATACACTTTCCGGTGGTGAGGCGCAGCGCATCCGTCTAGCCACTCAAATCGGTTCTGGTTTGCAAGGCGTTTTATATGTACTTGATGAGCCATCAATCGGTCTTCATCAGCGTGACAATGATAAATTAATTGCCACCTTAAAACATCTTCGTGATCTCAAAAATACCGTGTTAGTAGTCGAGCATGACGAGGATACAATGTTGAATTCAGACTATCTCATTGATATTGGTCCAGGCGCCGGTTCACGTGGCGGTAATGTGGTTGCGGCCGGTACACCAGAGGAGATCATGCAGGATCAAAACTCTTTGACCGGCCAGTATCTCAGTGGTAAAAAGAAAATTAGTGTACCGAAAAAACGTCGTCAACCAAAAGTTGGCAAGGAACTCGTCGTGGTGGGTGCTAGGGAAAATAACCTTAAAAATATTGACGTGCATTTCCCACTTGGGGTGATGACTGTAGTTTCCGGAGTTTCCGGTTCTGGTAAATCCACTCTCGTAAACGAAATTCTCGCCAATGAACTGCTTGCCAGACTTCACCGTGCTCAAACCGTGCCAGGTGAACATATCCGCATTGATGGTATTGAAAATCTGGATAAATGTATTGTGATCGACCAGAGTCCAATCGGTCGCACCCCTCGCTCGAACCCGGCCACCTACACTGGAGTCTTCACTGCCATCCGTGAACTTTTTGCCGCCCAACCTGAGGCTGAAATTCGTGGCTACAAAGCTGGCCGTTTTAGTTTTAATGTCAAAGGCGGACGCTGTGAAACCTGTCAGGGCGATGGTGTGAATAAGATAGAGATGCATTTTTTGCCAGACGTCTATGTCACCTGTCCAACCTGTCATGGCAAACGTTATAATCGTGAAGCACTTGAAGTCAAATATAAAGGTAAAGATATTTCTGACGTTCTCAATATGACCATTGATGAGGCGGTCGAGTTTTTTGAAAATATTCCAGCCATCGTGAATAAATTAAAAACTATTCAGGAGGTCGGCCTAGGTTACATTCGTCTCGGCCAGTCCGCTACTACCTTCTCTGGTGGTGAGGCGCAGCGTATTAAAATTGCTACTGAACTCTCTCGTCGCAGCACTGGTAAAACTCTCTACATCCTTGATGAGCCAACCACTGGTTTGCACACTGATGACGTTAAACGTCTCTTGCAAATTCTTAGCCGTCTAGTTGACGGTGGTAATACTATGATTATTATTGAGCACAATCTTCATGTGATTAAGTCTGCCGACTGGGTAATTGATATGGGTCCGGAAGGTGGTCAGCACGGTGGTTTAGTAATCGCCGAGGGTACGCCAGAACAACTAGCTAAGCGTGACGATACGCCAACTGGTAAATTCCTCCGTGAGGCGCTCAAAAATTCTTAATTTTATTGCTAAAACCTCTTAGGATCTAGTTTATCTCAGAGCTTAAAATCCCTTCAGATCAATTTTTCTGGATCTAAAACCTATCTGAGCCTAGAGCTTCACAAGTTTCTTGCAATCTCGAATCTAGGATTGCCTTGGCAGTCTGAATATTTTTATCGTCACACTTCCACGCTATTAGTGCTGGGTCGGCCAGTGCTCGCCCAAAAGAGAACGATAAGTGAAAATGTCCATGATTCAGTCTCATGATTTCGCGTAAATTCTCTGTTGCTTGCTTTGGCGTTTGTCCACCAGAAAGAAATACTACTCCACCAATTTCTGCTGGCACCGCCTCTCTCAAAAGCCGCATTGTATATTTTGCAGTTTCGGTAGGTAAGTTTGTTTTATCATAAATCATGTTGATTTTCAGAATCACATTTTTGACATCAATACCTGATTTTTCTAATTTAGAGAATAATGCCACTAGTACCTTCTTCGTATTCAAAAAATACTGTGATATCTTTTCATCTTCATTAAATAAAACTTCTGGCTCCACGATCGGTATCATTCTATGGTCTAATATAATTTCGGCATACTTCACTAAATCACTTGTGTTTTGTTCAATCACCGCATCCGGCACTTCTTCGCCGTTATTTGTTTGAAAAATCGTACGCCATTTCGCAAAACGCAATCCCTGCTCGAAATAACTTTTTGCCCTACATTCTAAATCATCAAGTCCACGCGTACTAAATTGATTCTTAAAATCAGGAATTTCAATAAGTCCAAGGTCAGCCTTCACGCCAGGTAATACCCCTTGCACAGCTAAGAATTTCGGGATAGTCTGTCCGTTCGGTAGCTCCTGTAGGATAGTTTCTTGTGACAGAATTACTCCGTTCAAAAACTTTGCCAAATTTGGAGTTGTCACCAAAATTTCACGATATTTTTCGCTTGTCGCCATTGAATCAGGAAGACCTAACTTTAGAAGTTTCTTCTGCATAGTCTTTTTCGATTCGTCAATCGCTAAGATTCCTCGCCCATCAGCCGATAATGATTTTGCAAGTAGCGTTAATTCATCTTCTTTTCTCAGGGATCCCTGCAACTTCTTATATAATTGGTCGAGATTTAAGGTTTTTCCCAAACTGGCATACTGGAGATTCAGTTTTGCCATTCGCATTGCTCTTTCAAGATTCCAGCCGGTCGAAAGTGCCGCCAAAATTGTGGCCACCGCTCCTGAATAAATTGATAAGTGTGTGAAAAAATGTTTCTGATTTATCTCGAGTCTCATAACCTGAGATTTGTCTCTCCCAAATTTCAAAATATTTTCATTCAGTGGGTTGACTACCTCCGACTCAATTAATTCAGGTGTCACCCGAACTATGAGCTCTGGTCTTATCCATTCCGACGTCTTCAACCCATCAAGCGTTTGCCCGCTAAAGAATAAAATGTTTGCACGTTGTACTAACTCGCCGAGTAGTTGATGCGCACTAAAATCGTCACGCCTAGCTAGAAGCTTCTCGAACTTTACGCCAGTAAAAATCGCAACCTTAACGCCAGGATTCGTTCTTAGCCAGGCTAATATTTGTTTTAAGTTTGACGTATTTAATCTGGCTGAGCGGTCAATAAATAACCAATCCGGTGTAGTCTCTGGCTTTAAAAATACACTAGGTTTAGCATATTTAGATGTTAGATACTTGACCGACCTTCCACTCTTTATAATATATCGAGTATCGGCCACATCTTCAGCGAATTTAGTTTGAATCCTGAAATTTTGAAAAACTTCCTCCGCAATACTTGCGCCACTTAGCACCGTGGTGTGGCTCTTAAAAAATAGCGGCTCCTCATCAAGAGTAGTTTCCAAAACTTTTTGCTGATTCCGGTCCGTCTCAAATAAATTTGCTTCGAAATCAAGATAAATATCTCTAATTATATTGCCCACGATCAATATGTTCATAGATTCATTTTAGCATAAAAAATAGGCCCTCAGCTGGACCTATCTTTCTATTTTTAGCGAACTTCTACGCGAACACGTGGTAATGAACGACCAGAGAAATGAGTTTTCTTCGTCTTCACAAAAGTGACTACACCATCTTTTGCAGCGTGAATAGTGAAGTTGCGGGAGATGTAAGTACCTTCACCGGCGATTTTGGTACTACCAGTTTGGCGAACCAAAACTTCACCACAGCGTACTTTTTGACCACCAAAGCGTTTTACACCAAGGCGTTGGCCAGCGTTATTGTGGACATTCTTCGCGGTTCCACCAGCTTTAACATGTGACATATTTTAGCCTATCTTTTCCTTATTACTATTATTTCTCGAGCCACAATCTGACCTTCCCGATAGTAGAGTAAATCCGATTGACTCAAGTCTTGAAACTTTTCAAAATTATATCCCATCTCTTGAATTTCGTCAAGAATGTTTAGTCCGGCGTATTTGCCATTCTCTCTCAGCCAGGCTGGAAGCGCCATCACTACTGGTGTTCCTGATTTTATTTGCGGGGTGATATTTTTCAAAAATCCAATCGCAATCTCTCTACACTTTGCCTTTTCAGTCTTGAATTTTATGTCTACCGGCGGCTTAGACATTGGTGCGCCGAGATAACCTTCAAAAGCTACGGCGTCAATCTCGCCCTCCCAAGTAAAACTAGTGGCATCCCCCACTGAAATCGCATTAAGTATCTGGTCCTTTTTCTGGATCAGACTAGAAAGTAGCTTAAATCGCTTTTGATTACGCTCGTTAAAAAGCCAGCTCAGGTTCTTTTTCGAATATTCCACCATACGCCCATTTAGATCTGTACCATACGGTACATATCCCATAATAGCGGCTTCTTGGAGTACCACGCCAGTTCCGCAAAATGGATCAAGCACTCTTGCTCCTTCCGGTAATTTGCCACATAGATTAATCAAGATCTGAGCAAGTTTTGGTGGCAGCATCCCAACTTTGGCGTCTCTGGCTGGTCGCGCCTGATCGCGCTCGGTGTAGGCAGTGATATTTTGCGTACCGAGGCTCAGATATATCTCGCGGTCGATCAAGAAAATTTCAAAACACCCAGCCTTTTCACCTAGCTGATTATGATGTGCGGTTGCAGAAGAAATCTCCGGTTCATTGCTCGTGATTACTCGAGCGCTACGCCCCATCCTAGCTAAATTACGTTTTAGCTCCATGCTTTTTTGTTTGGCTAGTCCGGACTTTTTTTGTTTCGAAAAATCTGAAATACCTAAAGTGATTTTACCTTCCGGATGCGCGGTAGCTAAAAATTTTGCCAATTTACTAAAATCTGTATCAAAAAACCTTCCCAGTTTCAGACTACCACCGAGACGATTGATGTCCGGCGATATATTTTCTTCATCATCTTCGTCAATATTAAAGAAAACTAGCTTCTTGCCGACTAGTCTAGCCGTTTTGTCATAAAGTGCCTGGATTTCGGCCAGGGAAATTAAAGGTTGACGTCCTGCAATTGCTACATATTTCATATATCAATTATATCAAACAAACCACTATCTAATAAAACACTTGTGTCGCAAAATCGTATGCTATAATATTAGGGATATGTTTAAAAAAATTCTTAGTCTAATCACTCTCGCTCTCGTGGCTTTTGTTGTCTGGGGCGCCTGGGACCAAATTACTGCTGCTGCCAACTGTATTTTTGGAGGACACTGTATTGAAGGCGGCGAGTTTAGTATCAATCTTTTAATCGTCGTTCTGCTCATCCCAGAACAACTCTTCATGTACTACTGTGCTGGTAAGATCTTCTTTGCCTACATGGCTGGCAAACAGAAAGCTGAAGGTAAAAAGAGGGAAAAAGAAGTCCAGAAAATCTCAACTTGGGAGCTGGCTCGTATCTCTTTTGAGCTCAACTTCGTCAATCATGCCATTCCATCCGGCGGTGTTTCTGGCCTAGGCTACATCACTTGGCGTCTAAAAAACTATGGTGCTACCGCTGGTCAGGTGAGTTTCATGTATCTTTTACGCTACTTCATCACCATCCTCGCAAATCAGACTCAGACGATTCTTGCAATCATTTTCCTTCTAGTCACTGGCAGCGTGCCAAATGGTGCGCACTGGATGGTCTGGGCCGTCGGTGCTATGAGTGTTGGTATTATTGCCGCCATGGCCATTCTAACCGCCATCGTTTCAAGCAAGAAAATGATCAAGTGGGCTGCCAAGAAAATTACCTCAATTACGAATGGCGTTGTTAAGCGTGTCACCTTCGGCAAAAAAGAGAAAGTGCTTGATTTTGATAAGGTCAATCAGTACTTCCTCGATCTTCATGATGACTTTATTACTGCCAAAAAGGACAAAAAACTACTTGTCCAGCCTTTAATTTGGGGCTTCCTTTATAACTTCCTTGAGATTGCTACATATGAGATCGTCGCGCTTTCTCTTGGCCATGGCGAAATCTTCCCACAGATCATGGTCGCCGAAGCTCTTGGCTCTCTAATTGGTGCTGTTCTTCCTACCCCTGGTGGTGTTGGTGGTTATGAAGGCTCAATGATCACAGTTATGTGTGTTCTTGGTACTAACCTCGCAGTTGCCAGTACGGTAGTTATTGTTACTCGTGTGATCGTGCTGCTCAATACTATTGTTTCAGGTTATGGCTTCTATCAGAATGCTATCTCCAAAATTGGCAAAGCCGACAAGCAAAAAGTTTTTGAAGCTGCCACCAAAGAAGAGAAATAATGTCAGAAGCTCCAAAATTCACCGTTAGCCAGTTTGTTGCCGTCACTAACCAGGTGCTAGAAACTGGCCTCGGTGATGTGGTGGTTTATGGTGAGGTCAGTAGCTTTAAAATAAACCAGGGCAAGTGGATTTTCTTTGATCTTAAAGACGCCGAGTCGTCGGTCGGATGCTTCATGACCGTCTATCAGTTGGGTAATTTTCCCCTCGAAGATGGCATGAAGATTGCCATCCAGGCTACCCCAAAACTCACTAATTTTGGTAAATTTAGTCTAACCGTCAAACGTTTCCATCCACTTGGTGAAGGTAGTCTCAAAAAAGCTTTCGAATTGCTTAAGGTCAAATTGCAGAAAGAGGGTCTCTTTGATCAGGCGAAAAAGCGTCCAATCTTGCGAACTTTTGAACACATTGGTGTAATTTCTTCCACCCAGGCTGCCGGTTATGCTGATTTTATTAAAATTATTAACGAGCGTTGGGGAGAACTAAAGATCCAGGTTGCTCACACTCAAGTGCAAGGGCTACCGGCGGTGGACCAAATTATTCGCGCTATAGAATATATGAATCAGTTCACCGATTGCCAGGTTATCGCACTGATTCGTGGTGGTGGCTCCAAGGATGATCTTGCAATTTTTAACGATGAAAAGCTTGTTCGCGCCGTTGCGGCCAGTCGCATTCCAATCATCACGGGAATCGGACATGAAATCGACGAATCCCTAGCTGATCTTGCCGCTGATTTTGCTGCTTCTACTCCAAGTAATGCTGCCCAGTTTTTGACTCGTGATCGTCAGGCCGAAATTCATTCTCTTAAACTCCAAATCAATCGCATCAATCAGCAAATTAAGAATAAAATTCAGCTAAAAGAGCAAGGACTAAGGGAACAGTTAGTATCAGTTCGCACCAAATTAAATAACATAATCGAGCTTGAGCTTCAGAAAATTAGACAAAAAACACAGGTTATTGAGAATCTCAATCCGGCCATCATCTTAAAGCGTGGTTATGCTATAATTCGCGGCAATATCAAGCCAGATTCGATAATTAATATTGAAACTAAGTCAGAAAATGTGGAAGCAAAAATTCTAAAAATTACTGAAAAAGTAAGAAGTACAGAATCTAAAAATATTAAAGAATCTAAAGATATCAAAGAATCATAAAGTGAGGAAGATATGAAAAAGGAAAAGACTAGCACAGAAAAACTAACTATCAATCAGAAACTTGAGCAACTTGATCAGCAGATCGAGTGGTTTTATGGAGAAGATTTTTCTCTAGAACAGGCCGCAGAAAAATATCAGGCTGCAGCTACTGCCGCCAAGGAAATTGAGTCTGATCTTAGTGAAATCAAGAATCAAATTGAAATTATTGACCGCGATTTTAGTAAGGAATAAAGGTCTTTGCTGTAAAAACTTTACAAAAAAATAATCATAAGTAAAATAGAGATATATGGATAATCAGGGTTCGAATAATTTTAATAATAATCAAGGTGGGGTTGCGCACGACGCAAATTTTTGGAACCCAAATCCGGGAACTCAGTCTCAAGGTTTTCAGTTTCAAAGCGCACAACCACAGGGATTCCAGTCACAAAATTATCAGTCGCAAGAAGCTATGCAGTCTCAATCCTCACAATATCAAACTTCACAATCTCAAGCTTTTCAACCTCAGAATTTTCAGACTCAAAATTTTCAGTCATTAGCACAATCAAATAGTTTTCAAACTACTCCAATTAATAATTTTCAGTCTTCAGCCAGCGCCAACACAAATAATCTCTTGAATAAAGATTTTAACATGATGACCGACGAGGAAAAGAAGGAAGCCGAACGAATCGCGCGTGCTAAAAACCGTGTCGATCTCTTAAAAACCATTGGTCTCATCGTCGTTTCTCTCCTTGCCGTCCTCTTCATCGGTCTTTTCATTTGGATGACTCTCAAATGGAGTGAGGCTAGCACTAATGTCCAGGGAAAAATTGATGTTGCGGTAGCAGAAGCGAAGAATCAATTGCAGGCAAAACTTGAGAACGAGTTTGCCGAAAAAGAACAATATCCGTTCCTGACCTTTTCTGGTCCTGCTGACTTTGGTTCACTTACTTTCGAATATCCAAAAAACTGGAGTGTTTACATTCCTGATGACGCCAGCCGTGGTGGTGAATTTAACGCTTATCTCAATCCTGGTCAGGTTAACGTCGTTTCCGATACTACAATCATGGCCCTCCGAGTCTCCATCCGCACTGAGCAAATCGATAGTGTGCTTGAGGATTACAACCGTAAAGTACAAGATGGTGAAATGACCGTCGCGTCTAAGGTGGTTAATAAGATTAACGTTAATGTCTTCACCGGGAAACTCGACAACGACTATCAGGGAATTGTTTGTATCTTCAAAATCCGCGACAAAACCGCTATCTTACGCACCGATTCCAGCAACGTCTTCCGCGAAAACTTCGAGAAAATTCTCTCAACCATCCGCTTCAATAGCTAATCTACATCATCTAGGCTGCGACGGCGAAATCTTAGGCACAAAATATTAAAACTCCGACTTCTCTGCTATAATTTAATCATGTTAAGTGAGGTCGGAGGTTTAGCTATTGCTGCGCATGAGCTGAAAAGCCCTCTTGCTGTGATGCGCCAACTTGCACTCTCAATGGACTTTGCTGAAGATTCACGGCTTGAACTCGAGCAGACTCGTGATGAACTTGTAACAATCTCTGAGCGTGCCCTTCGTCAGGTAAATGATCTCACTAAGGTCGCTAGACTCGAGGATGGACTTTTCTCCATGGAGCCTGTCTCGGTGCGTCACGTCTGTGATCATGTACTCACCGAGCTTCGTCCGTATTTTGCAAGCAACCAGCGTAATCTCCAAGCAGTTTATAAAAGTCGAACTGACCTAGTCATCGCTAATCCTGATCTATTATTTAGTATTATTTACAATTTTTGCACCAATGCTGTACATTATTCCACTCCCGAGACTGAATCGAAACTTTCGATTTCTGATTGTGGTGAGATGGTCGAGGTGGCGGTACGTGATTTTGGCCCGGCTCTCCCTACTAAGGTCTGGCAAGAAATTCGGGACGGACTGAATCAGCCGACCCACATCAGTATGCGTCCAGGAAGTTCCGGCCTCGGTCTCTATATTGCCTCAAAATTCTCTAAATACATGCAGGCAGAAATGCTTGCCGTGCGCCACCGCGATGGTACAAGTTTTAAAATCCGCATCCCAGCCTCCCGTCAAGTTGCCTTCAGTTTTTAATACGAGATTATTATGCAGATTGAATCCTTCCTTAAACCCCAGCCAGAAACTAAAAGCGAATCACTTGATTTTTTTATTCTCGAAGATGACCCAATCTTTGCCAGACTCTTCTCAAAAAGTCTCCACCGAGCCTTCCCGGATTCTACTGTTAGTACCTTCGAAGACGCCATTGATGCTATCAACGCATTGCCAGATGGTTGCACGCCGCCCTCTGTTATTATTCTCGACGTCCTTCTGACCGGTCCGGACGGCTTCACTTTTCTAAATGAAATCGCTTCTTATTCGGACCTTTCGTGTATTCCAATTATCATCGTTTCGTCACTAAATTTTCCCATGCAAACTCTTGAAAGTTATAATGTAAAGAAGATTCTAAATAAGGCCACTATGACGCCACAGGATTTACCGGCAGCAATTTCAGAAATCCTCTCTGTTAAGATTAGAAGTGGCCAAAAGAGTAATCTCACCAAAAACCGCACAGCCGGCTGCGCCAAGAAGAGCTCCAAAAAGCTCAATCAAGAAAAAGGAAAATAAAAATGGCAGATATCAAAACTGAGGCCATCGTTCTGAAGCGAGTTAACTACAATGAAGGTGACCGTATTGTGACTTTTTTAACGCCAGACGGTCGCGTTTCTGGTATTGCTAAGGGGGCGCGTCGAGAAAAATCAAAATTGGCTGGTGGCATTGAAATGTTTTGTTTATCAAAAATCGTGGTCCATCAGCGCGATACGAAAAAGACCGAATCCGAGGCTGAGCAGTTTGGCGTCCTCACTTCTGCCAAGGCTATCGAATTTTACCAAAACATTATTTCCGACCTAGAGACCTTAGAACTTGCTTCAAGCTTTCTCAAGCAAATCAGTCGAATTACTCACCACATCAGTTCTGCTGAACTTTTTTCACTCACCCGCCAAACACTCTATTACCTCAATCAATTCTATCTCGATCAAAATAGACGCCAACTCATTTCGATTTATTTTAAACTAAATCTCGCCAAAATCAGCGGGGAAGAAATTAATGTATTTTATGACAGTAATAATCAAAAGCTTGAGTCGAATGCCACATACGACTGGGATGATTTTGAAAAAGTCTTTGTCAAGCGCCCGGACCAATCCGGCAGTATCGACCAAAATGTCATTAAAATTCTGCGACTCATTCTTAGCACTAATCTCGGTGTCGTCCTCAAAATCAAGAACCTTACACCTTTTCTTCCGATGCTATCCCATATTGCTGCCTGAAATGCTATAATAGATAGAAATAACAGGAGCAAAATATGGCAAAACTCGAAGATATCGTTAGTCTATGTAAACGTCGCGGATTTATTTTTCAGGGCTCCGATGTTTATGGTGGTATGGCAGGTACTTGGGATTTTGGTCCACTCGGTGTCGCTCTTAAACGCAAAATTATGCAAA
>ERZ773037.1299-NODE-1299-length-13047-cov-7.166641_pt1 | contig 13047 bp, 9 predicted proteins | sample MGYA00511466_ERZ773037 | MGnify/ENA primary metagenome ERZ773037 (study PRJEB29015, sample SAMEA2738146) | human oral metagenome | biome: human oral; feature: human-associated habitat; material: saliva | place: China | collected 2202 ... | reverse complement strand
TGGCTTTCATTGAAGAGCTCAAACCAACACTGTTCGTTATGGAAAATGTCAAAGGACTTTTGTCTGCTCAGCGAAAAGGGGAGGGAATCTTCCAGCGAATCTGCGACGATATGACATCAGCTGGATATGAAATTCGCTCACTAGTAAAAGAAGACGCTAGAAATCCACGTGACTACATTGTCGAATCTGAACGTTTTGGAGTCCCCCAAACACGCCATCGTGTAATTTTGCTCGGGGTGAAAAAAGGAAGCAATATTAGCTCCGCCATTCTTCACGAAGTAGAGCAAACCACTTTACGAGAAGCCCTCGTCGGCATTCCTCCTATCCGCAGCACCTTCTCGATCACAAACAAGGGATGGCGAGACTTAGACTGGAACGCCTATATTGACGCTGCAATTGATCGCCTTATGAAAACCGCTGAGGGAAGAGAGCTCGAGGATATTCTCAGGCGCGTAAGTTACCGGACGCCTATCGAGTCGCTCTCTCGTTCACGAGTCACCGGAGAAAAGTCGAAGTACGAGGAATGGTACAGAGGACGTTTAGGGTCAAGTCGTATCCTCACCAACCACGAGTCACGTGCGCATCTCGCCTCAGACCTTGACCGGTATCTATTCTGTGCCGCGTATGCTGAGAAACATGGGGCACCCGCTAAGATCCGCGATTTCCCACGAATGCTCTATCCTAACCATCGCAATGTCCTTGAAGCGAAGGAGGGCGATGAAATCAAGTTCGCTGATCGCTTCCGCACCCAGGTATGGGATCGCCCCTCTACTACAATCACTTCACATATTTCTAAAGATGGGCACTACTATATCCATCCAGATCCAGCCCAATGCAGAAGCCTAACGGTACGCGAGGCTGCGCGACTGCAAACTTTCCCTGACGATTATCTTTTCGAGGGAAATCGCACGTCACAGTACACGCAAGTGGGAAACGCAGTCCCACCTCTTCTTGCGCAGCAGATTGGGAAAATCGTAGCCGCTTCTTTAGGGATCGAAGCTGTAGGCTTTTGCGATGATCTAACTCCCAATACACAGCGGTAATAGTTACAGTCTATATGGGCAACCATTCATTCCTAGACGTTCGAGCATCTTAACTAGCACCACTGACTCCTTGCCTGATGGAATATGTGCGGGGTATGACGCTGCACGCCGCATGATCGCTCGTTCTTTTTCACTAGCCTCATGCTCCGTTACGCACCAGTGGAGAAGGACCTTCCAAAAGTCCGGCCCGGCTTCTATAACTTTTTTCTGCGCGAAAATTCCGTTGTCTTCTCGCTGCATTTTCGCCCCATCACGACGAGTATCACGCTCTTCTTCAGAGTCGATTAACTCAGCGACCCACTCTTCATCCCAATCAATTTTTCTCTTCTTAATCTCGGCCCAACATCGCTCCTGCTTTGCCCACTCTGTAATATTCCGATAGCCATCTGCAGGATTCAACAAAACTTCGTGTGCAATATCAGCAGCTTGTCCAAGTGCCCTCCGAAAAGCAGGCGTAACGTCCTGACTCTGCCAAGTATCGAGGAAATTAACAGATTTCCCCATAGTACGAGCCGCATGAGCAAGAGCGCCGATAGCCAGTACTACATGCTGTGAACGGTATCCGCCCGCCTCATACCAGTCCCTACTCTGCACAACTTGACCTGCAACGTCGAAGATGATTTTCTTCGCTACAAGATATTTGAAGTAGACCTCACTGAACTCTCTCTCGTCTTTATCCCAAGCCTCAGCGATATCGCGAGCAAATTCTACAAAGTTCTTCTGGGCTCCCCTATTCACGATGTATACCTTGTCGGTCCACACCATTAAATATTTCGCCAGGTCTGTTTTTGTAAAGGTTTGTTTTTTAGGGTGTTGTTGCACGAACTGGCGCTTCTGAGCTGCAGAAAGGTACGCTTGGGCGTCAAGATAAGCTCCCCGCGCTCTCTCATAGAACCACTTGGTCTGTTCGAAACTACCCGGTTGCAGAGGCGCAAACAGCCGTTTGGAAAACTCAGCTATACGCACGTGGAAGGGATGATTAGCAAAAAAGTCTGCGGCAGAAACTTTATTCTGACTATTCGCATACTGCGAAATAAGAGGGACCAGTTTTTCTGCAGCCTCAGCGCTAACAACGCTGAGTTTCATCTGAACAAACACCCCTTGGAGTTCTGTTTTTGCTTTGAAAGCGGCATAAATAGACGCAGTTGTCTGCCCACCGTTGACGATCTGAAGATTATCGATCGCGGTGATTACTAGGCTCCCGTCGCGAGCTTCGGTGCTTACAGCCTCAGCAGTGGCAGTAATCCCATTGTTGAAAGAAAAGAACAAATCCGGCTCATTCTCGAGTGTACGTTTTATCCCTTTGTTGACACCGCTTCGCGCTTGAAGGAATAAACGGACATTCTGTTCCAGTAGGCGCGCTCCCCAGCGGTCATAGATATGTGCTAGGTCTAATCCCGGCACTGCGGCAAGGAATACTTGACGTTCATCATCCGGATTACTAGCGAGCAATGCTCGAAGGGCCCCTCCCGGAAGCTTAGAAAAGTCGATCTGTAGCCTTTCCCGCTCCTTCCCAGATGCGACTAGGTTTCTGTAACGAACAATATCCCAGACGCTATAGACAATCTCGCGTCCATCAATAGCACCGGATTCTTTACCATCGACTCTAGTGCTTAACTTTTTATTAGTGATGAGGAAGATTTTCACCCGGGAGATCTCTGACCAGCGTGTGCTAATCAGATCAGCGAGCCCAAATCCTGGATCGACCGGTTCAAGCGAGTTTCTGAAAGTTGGGTCCAGAGCTTTTCGAAGAAATTTTTCTGCTCTTCGAAAAATTACTTGCATCTCTGTATTCGTGAGCGTTACTAACTCCGGATCTTGTACGACATCAAGAATGATGAGGCCAAGAGTCATGCCCTTTAAACCACGTTGAGAAAACTGTTCCTTAGGATCCCCGCAATACCCATCAATGCGTATGCCTTCTTGAAGTCTTTCAAAGTGAGCCTGCTGCGCCTCTTCAAATTCACCCGCATCACAGAGACGATCTGTCACGAGATCAAAGAAGACCTCTGCTTTGAGTCTGCCTTCTATTTCGGCTTTCCCATTGATCTCTTGAAATAAATCACGATAGAAGTCATCAATCTCGCCCATTGAGCCCCTCCAATGCGGCTAGTAAGACGTGTCGGCCAATCTTGAAGTGTTCACAGTAGTTCAGATCAATGTCATACCCGACTTTTTGCACCCCAAGCGGGCACAAATACGAGTCAATTTTCGGAAATCCATCCACAATGCAATAGATATAACTTGCGCCTTCGCTCCATCTATCATATTGAAAGTCTGGTTCATCCAGATATCCAACTTTCGCTAGTTTCGAGCCAAAGTTAACCCGTTGAAGCGGAGAAAGGTACGCGTTAATCTTCCCAACGATTTCAGGCAAACTGATCGAGTCGGTTTGATTCATGACAGCATCATTGAGTTCGACAACGTAAAGAAACAACTGTTCATTAGGGCCAGCATTTAGCTGGTGTTCTGACGAAATTCTCACAGTTGTACTAGATGAACTCCGTTTCGACTTTACCTCGATAAATGTTTGCCCGTAGGAGAAATCGCGAGGTGCCTCATCCGGCCCAACCCAGCCTTGCAGGGCGCTATCGATCCCGAGCGCAGGAATTGCTTCCCGATCCAAAAACAATAGCTCCGCAATCAAACCTTTCTGCTGCGACTGCGATAGCCTAGCCTTCGACATCTGCAGAAATAACCCCCATCCCCCTAAATTGCGAAGACAACCCTCTCTACGAGAGGAAAGGGGAACTCCTTGCAAAGTCGCAATTACGTCATTACATACAACCAGAAACTTCTTCGTTAGTTCCAGATCCAGTAATTCAATAACGATACTTTTACTTTCCCTATGATCGGTAACACGAATATTCCTAAAGGAGGGGATTTTTACGCTTCTCCATGGCTCGCACGCGTAATCGACAATAAGCGAAGGACGCATATACCAGCTAATAGCCCAGTAGATCTGCACTCCTGACGGATTAATATCTTCACTCACTAGCCGGGCAGAATACTCACCTTCAGCGCTTGGACGTCCCAATCCTTCCCATGGATTTTCAGTCATCATCGGTGTTATCGTCGCTTTCTTCTGTAAATTCTGCCGTCATGGACTCAACTGCAACCTGGTTGAATAGATACTCAACGGTTCGCGTCTGCTTTGCACTTTGAGGAAAGCTGATACTCCAGCCATAGGCTTCTTCCGAGTGATCCCACGAAGGCCATGAACCTGCGTCGGGTTGCGACGCGCCTCCTTCCTCTCGGCGCGCTCGTTGCTCTTCCGTGTACTTCATCTGTACGGGATGAATCACAAGTAGTGGGTACCGACGGTGTCGCCTATAGTACAGATCTGAGGGGTTTGATTTATCCGGATGATCCCGTAAGAACTCAGCTTCAGCTTCTCGTCGCTGAACTTCGTCAAGGCCTTTCTTCTCCACACCTCGACTTGCTAGTCGATGTTTTTCACCAACCACTAGCGATTCACCATTCGTTTCAGATCCGGGATACCTAATTTCTCGTCTGACGACTATTCCGTTCGATAGCTCGACCTCTTCACCTTCTCCTCCTGCGAGATAAACATCCCACTCATGAAGCTCACCGTCGTCTAGCCGGTCACGTATGTAGTTCAAGACAGGTCGTTTTTGACTTTTCGGAGACTTTGCATCTTCATTGATATATGAATCAATAAAACTGAGAATTTCTTCAACCGGAACCCCGCGGTAGAAATCTGCATCGGTCGACTTGAAGTTCAATAGCCCTGAAAGCAGTGTTCTTACCGCCTGCTTATTCGATTGAACTATGCCAGCTGATCGTTCAAACGCAATGGTCTCAATGAAACCATTATTTAGATCGATAGGCGCCGCAAAAGCAGTCCCGGTGCCCATCTTATTTCTCGCCGTAACAGTTAGGGAATCAGGACACTGACGAATTCGGAGTCCATAGTTTTGTGGCGTGCGAGATACCTGACGCATATTTCTAAGTTCATCAAAAAGGTCGGCGGTCGCATCTGCGACGAATCTATACCATCCTGCAGTCTTCCTAGACATCCAAATCCTGCACAGGTCTTCATATCTAGGCCGATAGCCGAACCACCTTGCCATTTGCATCAAGGCATCGTAAGCCTTCGCGTTCCGCGAATAATACGAGACCACAAGCCCTTCGAGCGTGAGACCACGTGATAGTCGGTAACCCCCAACCGCGATCACATGTTCTGTATGCACGGCATACTCAAGGACCCCAGAGGACTTACTGTTGACGACAGTAGTATGCGCACGGAAGATTGCATCATTTAAGACTGACAGTATATCGCTCCAGGAGAAGTCCAGGTTTTCATATTCCGATAGCCATGCCTGACGAAGCAGGCGGATCTCATCGGAAGCTACTAATGCCTGCTCAACATCGAGTGCACCATAAGCGTAGACGGCATCCTTAACTTTCTTAAGGTATTCATCGATCAGATCCGCAACATTTTGTTGGATCCGCGTATAAGGCGTCACGTTAACCATCATCGTACAGTGTTCATCGCCATCGCCGCGCAACTTTCTTACAGCCAGCGATAGCAAAAAACACCTAACAGCAAATTTCAATGATTCAGGCAATGTAGTAACTTCGAACGACCGATTATGCTTTGGGGGAAGAATGCTGTCGATATCGTCGATGTACCGCAGGTAAGGGTAATCGCTACCGCTAACTCCTCCGAACACTTTCTCGGAACCAAAATAGTCGGACGAATCTTCCAAGGTGTAAATAAAGTTTCTCGGAAATAGATCTTTTCCGTACTCATCAGAATCAATTCGAGGGTCAATGAGGATATTCGCAAACGGAGTTGCAGTATAACCGATATAACATTTACGCCTAAAGTAGTTTAGAATTTTTCGGATTTGACCGTTAATCCGAGTCGGCTCATCCCTACGTTGACCGGTTTTAAAGTTCCCATTGATTGACGCATTGTCAGCCTCGTCATCAATAATCAGGAGCGAATCATCTTGATTAGCGTTATCGCGCAACCACTCAAAAACCCGCCTCAACGAGTTACTATTTTTTTTAATTACAAATAGCCACGGGTCGTTGGTATGTGCAGTTTGAATTCCTTTGAACCCACTTGCTCGCTGTTTATTAAAATCAGTATCTCGAGACGTACATAATATCGGTCGTTGTTCTCGAGAAATCACGCCAACCCCAACACACTCGTTTGTCGTGATGTCAAAACCCGCAAATGCTTCTTCAAGTCGCACTTGCGTCTGACTCCGTAAAATATTGTGGACACCAGCTAAAACGATGATAATTCTGTACCCAGCGTCTGCGGCTCGACATACTAGCCCTGAGTAGTTCGCAGTCTTCCCGGATTGAACCGAAGCGACAACCAGTCCTCTACGCTCAAAATCATCGGCCTGACGAGGATCTGCCATCAAATCGAGAATATTCCATGTATCGCGCTCGATTGCTTTCACTGCGCTCAGCGGCCACTGTTTCACACTCGCCAAATAGTGACAATAACGATTCCAGTAGAACCAGTTATTCAAATTTTCCTTATGTTTTTCCACATCGCTTAGCCACGGTTTCGACTCATCATCTTTGTATGCAAAACCAGGACGCTTCGTAATGATAAGTTCACGACAGTATTGCTTAACCAAGGAATCAACTATCGCATCGCGGTCCATTTCAAGATCACTGAAATCATCCATGGTCCTTATTAGGTCAAAAGCGCTCTCATACTTTTTGCGCACTTCAGCTTCCTCCGGCGCCTCATCGCGCAGTGAAAAATGTAGGCGAACAAAATAATCGACCTGCTCTTTGAAGATGCTAACGCTTGTCATAGTTCCTCCTCGATTTCCAACGAAGAGAGGGTTGCGCCCCAGTCTGATTTAAAAGGTTCACTTTGACGCATTATCGATAAGACATGCTCTTCTGATTCGCCCGTTTGCTTGAGAAAAGCGAAGAAATTACGCGCTAAATTGGCGAACTCCTCCCCCTCATATTGAGCCAAGACAACTGGCGTTTCGTTACCTTTTGCAAAGTCATAAAAAAGAGATTCAACGGGCAACTGGGCTTCTATGAAACGTAACGCTGCGTCAAGGTATAACTTGTCCCTAGAGCCCAGTAATTCTTGAAGATAACGAACTGATGGGTGTTCACGATTAATTCTGTATCGATTCTTATCTCCGACTTTGTCGACTACCCATGCTGGAAATTGCTCATCACTGGTCAATCTTGTTGCACGCCGCCGATAGACGCGTCTTGAAGGAGCGCCTATAGATCGAATAAGCGTTCGAAGACGTTCACGTACTTTTTCTGGCATCTGCGCAGATACTTTTTTGACGTCAATCTTCCACATCTCATCTTGATTAAGAGTGATATCAATTTTCACTCGTGCGAGTTGCGTTAGAGCCGTTTTCTTCGATAAGCCAAACCAAGTCCCATACATAATCAAACGTTTCGCCCTATACAGATACACCCCTTGGTTTTTAAGGTATCCTCCGGGTAAACCGAAGTAATCAAACTCTTGCTCGGAGTTATAGTGCGACCGGTGGGGCAGCGTAAAAGCCTGCATTTCTACCCCTGGGCAGATCACTTCTGCCTGCCCAACCTGCGTTGCAGGATGACTAGTATTAAATGGATCGATCGGCACAAGCGTACGCCGATTTAACTCAATTGTGAGCTTCTTCAGCCCTCTCTCACCCGATAGATAACGATGGAACACAAGTCCTAGGTAGTTTCCTGCTTCACTAATGATTCGATCGTAATCAACCTTGCCAGCCCCCCGAACTCCAGTTAAGCGATCAAGCTTCTCCCAGAGCACTAAGGTTCCAGATTCCCCCAATTTTTCTGCAAAAGGAATAGCTTCCAGATCAAGTTGCTCAATAAGATCCCATTGATTTTCCCGCGAAATATAATCAAGATCCCATATAAATGCAGCCGCACTCTCGTTCCGCCTACGGGAAAACACTGTTAGTCGCCGACACTGGGAAAAAGAGGCTGTTTTGAGGCCTAGACCAAAGCGCCCAAGATCATTAAGATCCCGCTCTTCTCTTGGGTCGTTTGACCCAAGACGCATAGCCTGCTTAAGGTCTTCACGATTTAGACCCTGACCGTTATCGATAACTGCAATTCGGAATTCCTGAGTTGGAATCGCGAATATTTTTATCTCTGTCGCATTTGCTGCAATAGAATTATCAATCACATCCGCCAGTGCGCTATTCAGCGAATATCCGATGTCACGAAGACTTTCGACGAGAATACTCGGCACAGGTTCGAGTCGAACCGTCTGTTCAGCCATCTTCTCTAACTCTCTCCATTGGAAGCATACGGAAGCGCAGCAAATCGGGTGTTTAAAATTGAGAACCTAAATGAATCGATTCAATTGGGAGCCTACCATCTCACGGTCGTCGAAATGTTGGTTTTTGCGGACAAGTTCTAAATTCTAATTCTCTCCAAATTCAATGAGTCTCAAAGACTGCAAAGTCACTGAAGCGCAGGACGCGTCCAAACATTTATTAACCGAATACTAATGCCACACTCAGACAAGCTAAGTCCTAGCGTTAATCACTCTCCCACCCTTCGAGCATGGAAAGTCCAGCCTTCACCAAACGCCCTGTGCAGCAGGAAGCTGGCCCCCGCCAAGGTCAGAGCACACCCCAGTCCCGTGTAGAAGAATGCGAAGAACCAGGTAGGGATGAGGCCGCTTAGGCGCAGCCCGAAGCCGAAGGACATCATGAAGGCCATGATCAGGTAGCCCTTAAAGTCCAAGAAGCGTAGGAAGTTCAGACGTTCTGCGTCTAGGCCTCGGATCCTCTGAGCATTCTTCAGGACGATCTTGCCGAACATTGCGTGGAAGGCAAAGAAAGCAGCAACAGCACCAACAACCAAAGCAACGACAACACCGACAGCCGCACCGCTCATCTCAACGGCCGAACGCATACCGATCAGTGCGACGTTCATACCCGCCAGCAGCCAGACAATACCGGCAACGATGATCAGGTTTTCTTTCTTCATTTTGAACAGTGTCATCAACAATCTTTCTTTTCAATCGCGGCCGCAGCAACGCTTCCAGAGGCAGCACTCTCAGCCACGGCCTCGTACAAGCTGGTATCAAGAAGGGCAAAAAGAGGCTCACAATCGGAGCCCTCCATGAGCGAGGTAAAGATCGTTCCCAGAACAAAAGAACACAGTTTCTGGGGGCTCAGGGCACCAACCAGCCTTGAGCGCACTACCGCTGGATCCGCATCCAACACATGCTGGAGCCCCTGTTCCATGTGAGCCAACATCGGTCCGCGCGCAGCCTCCAATGCCTCGTGCTCACTGCGGGGAAGGCGGCGCATCTCTGCGAACCAATCGACGTCCATCTCAGCCAAAGCCTCGTCCAAAGCACCACGCAATTTCCGCACATAGTCAGTGAAACTCTCGCGCCCATCAACTCGGCAGCACTCCTCGAAGAGCGCCTGGCCAAAGAACTGCGTAAATACTGCGGCAGTTAGGTCCGCTTTTGTTGGGAAGTACATGTAGACCGAGCCGACGGCGATTCCGCATGCCGCGGCCAGTTTTCGCACGGAGAGTGCGGAGATTCCTTCGCGCGCGGCAATCGAGTAGGCCTGGTCGATGAGTTTGTCTTTGTCGATGACCTGCTTGGGCACGAAACTCCTCCTCTCACCGTTTCGCTCTATAATGAACAGTGTTCAGTATAGACACATCCCATCCCCAACACGTCAGGCGAGGAACCCACAAGTGAGTACTCTCGACCACAAAGAGCGCATCATCCAAGCCGCCTACACAATCGGCGCCAGGGGCGGCCTTGCCGCGATCTCCGCCCGAGCGGTCGCCGAGGACGCGGGAGTTTCCGTCGGATACCTCTACAAAGTCTTCCCCTCCAAGAGCGACATCATGGTCGCCGCCGCGCGACGCTACTTTGAGTTCTCACTCTCGCAAGAACTGTGCCGAATCGACGACAATGAGTCCTTCGTGCAGTTTTGCCGCAGACTCTGGGAGCAGACGGAAGCAGCCTTTGCATCCTTCCACCGCGAGTGGCTCCGCGACCACGAAGAGCTGCCCAAACAGGACCTTTTAGCCGCGCACGAGGCCAGGGTGTCCGTCCTCGCACACGCGCGCGCTCAGCTCGAAAGCGTCCTCGAGCAGGACACGCGCATTAACTGGGCGCTACTCCCCCAAGGAAGTGCAGCCTCGGCAATCGCAGAATTCACCATGCGATCACTGCTCACTTCCCTTGAGAAGGGGGACGAGGACTGCGAACTTTTGCTGACTTTCCTTGAGCGAGGACTCTACAACGCGAAGTAAAAGCCTCGCGTGAACATCAGGGGATTGTTGTTCACGCACGCGTTCCTAGCATGGATGACAGATCCATCAATCAACGGAACGGGACAACCATGATCGCAATCGCCTCGACGGCTATCACTCTGGCACTTGTTTTCTACACGATCGGCGTCTTTGCCGAGCGCCGCGCGGGCACGCTCAAGCTCGGACACATCATCTTCTTCTACATGGGCCTGGTCTTTGACACCGCGGGAACTGCTGTCATGTCTGTAATCGCGCGAGGCAACTCGGCGAATCTTGCGCACGCCACCACCGGATTGCTCGCGATCATCCTCATGATCATCCATGCTGCGTGGGCAACCATCGCCTACGCGAAGAAGAACCCCGAAACGCTTTCACGCTTCCACCGCCTGAGCATTGGCGTGTGGCTGGTGTGGCTCGTGCCCTACGTGTGCGGGATGCTCATGGGAATTCCGGCGCTCAAGCTCGACTCGAATGTCGCCTTTGCAAGCGCGATCGCCACTTCTGTTGTCGCTGGGCTACTGATCTTTGGGGCCGAAGCCAAGCGCCTGCGCCGATAACGCCCTAACGCAAACTAGCATTAGACCCAGGTTTACAAGCGCGTTCAAGGAAGGCCGCTATAGACATGGGTCAATTCACCTCCAACATGACACCCATCGAAAACTCACTCGGTGATGCCGATGTTGAAACGACTCACTACTGGCTCTACGCGCCAGGCAAGGGCGCGTGCATGTGGGAGGACTTCTACAGCCAGGGAGTGATGGGACTTGCTTGGGAAGAAGCTGGTGACCTTTCCGCATACGCAAGCAAAGAAGAGATCCACCTTGCCTTGGTCAACTCAAGCAGAGGAACGACCAACCCTCTCAACGATGCCTACGCACTCTGGCAGTTCGCCAACACTCTCAAGCCCGGCGACGTCGTTTTCGTAAAGGGAGGCCGAGGGAAGATCCTCGGGCGCGGCCTCGTCACCGGGGACTACGAATATGACGAGGCCCAGGGACACTTCCCCAACCTCCGCAGCGTTGAGTGGACACACAAGGGCGAGTGGACAGCTGATCGCAAACTCCCAGTGAAAACGCTGACTGACATCACGGATGACACCACCCTTGTCACAGCCATCGGGACTCTTTTCGAGGTCGAGGCCGATGAGGTGATCGACGATCAGCCTGCGATCGAATACCCCGCATATGACAAGGAAGATTTCCTCTCGGAAGTTTTCATGTCCGAACAGCAATACGACACCCTCACCGGGCTACTTCGCGCGAAGAAAAACGTCATCTTGCAGGGCGCGCCTGGGGTCGGTAAGACCTTCGCAGCGAAGAGACTCGCGTATTCGATGATGGGCATGAAAGACGCCAAACGCGTCATGATGGTGCAATTCCACCAAAGCTATTCCTACGAGGACTTCATCGAGGGCTACCGCCCCTGCGCGGACGGTTTCGAGCTTTCCAAAGGCGCGTTCTACACATTCTGCAAGCAGGCAGCCGACGACAATGAGCGCGATTATTTCTTCATCATCGACGAGATCAACCGCGGAAATCTTTCAAAGATTTTCGGCGAGCTCTTCATGCTTATCGAGAACGATAAGCGCGGTGAGAAGAACAAACTCCAGCTTCTCTATTCGCGCGAGCGTTTCTGCGTGCCAAGCAATGTGTACCTGATCGGGTTGATGAACACCGCGGACCGCTCGCTTGCCTTATTGGACTATGCGCTGCGTCGCCGCTTTGCGTTCTTCACTCTTTCACCAGGCTTTTCATCCGCCGGTTTCACGCGCTATCGCGAGGCCGTGGGCAGTGCCGCTTTCGACAATTTGGTTTCGTGCGTGGGTAGGTTGAACACCGAGATCGCGAGCGACGAGTCTCTTGGCGAAGGCTTCATGATCGGGCACAGCTACTTCTGCGGATTCACTGGAGCCCCAACCGATCACGCCAGCCTTTCAGCGATCGTTGAATACGAGCTCATCCCCATGCTTGGCGAGTACTGGTTCGACGACCAAGAGAAGGTCCGCCTCTGGAGTGAGGCTCTTCGCCGCTCGATCCAATGATTCCGATTCACAACACCTACTACATGCTCGCGTACGCCTTCCAGGTGCTACGCCAGCAGGGGTATCGCGATATAGCAACCGAGGAATTTTCCTCAACTGCGGAACTCTTGGCTGAGATCCTGATCCGCGGCGTGCGCTCTCAACTCAAGCGAGGCCTCGGGCGCTCCTATGTCGACGTTACGGAACCGCTGTCTTCTTTGCGCGGAAAAATCGAGGTTACGGAGTCCCTCAAAACGCGCTCAATTCTGCGTCGGCAGTTGGTATGCAGTTACGACGAGTTTTCGCTCGACACACAGATGAACCAGATCATCAAGGCGACATGCATGGCCTTGCTGCGGTCAAGGATCTCGAGGCCTCGGAAGAAAGAATTGCGCAGGCTCCTCCCCTTCTTCGCGGAGGTTTCGGATATCGAACTCGGTGCGGTCAACTGGGGTATGCGTTTTGATCGCAATAATCAGACCTATCGCATGCTCATCAACGTCTGTTGGCTGATTTACTCGGGGCTTTTGCACACCAATGAAGGCGGAGAGACTCGGCTTGCGGAGTTTTTGGACGAGCAGAACATGTGCCGCTTGTACGAGAAATTTATTCTGGAGTACTACCGCCAAGAGCATCCAGAGATTCAAGCGAGTGCGCCGCATATTGCGTGGGCGCTTGATGATGGTTTCGATGACATGCTGC
>ERZ773037.1294-NODE-1294-length-13094-cov-19.895161_pt1 | contig 13094 bp, 14 predicted proteins | sample MGYA00511466_ERZ773037 | MGnify/ENA primary metagenome ERZ773037 (study PRJEB29015, sample SAMEA2738146) | human oral metagenome | biome: human oral; feature: human-associated habitat; material: saliva | place: China | collected 2202 ... | reverse complement strand
TGGGGTAATTATACAAAAATATGCCGATTATAGCAAAACAATGAATCGTATTTATAAAACTGCCAAAAAACCAGAAATGCACAAACATCGCGATGGTTAGAGATAAGATAAATTGAGCTTTAATTTTACGGATGTTTTTTATGGCAAGAAATATAATTGTCAACGGGACAATGAGAAGGGCGAATAGCCCGATAATTCCCATTCCGCTGAGTAATAATATGTAAAAAACGTAGACCGTTTGGTCCGTTGGGACGTTTACGTGAAGGTGTTTTTGGATGAAATTACCGAGATTGCCGAGTCCGACGCCGAAGAAGAACGTTCGCGGCGATGACAGCCAAGATTTTATGGCTAAGTCACTGGCGCTGAGTCTGTCGTTGGCGGAAGCTTCAACGAAACCAGCGGGCTGGAAAGAATTGTTGCTTGGCGGAATGTTTTCGGCGGGTTTTGGTGACGGATTTTTGGTGACGGATTTTTGCGGAATCTTAATTTTCCCGAGAGATAATTGATCGACCATACTAACAAAGGTATTGTGCGCAATAAAAGGCGTATTGGTGTATCTAATGTTGGCTGATGAGAATAATAGGATGAAACCGAATAACAATCCAGTAGCGGCAATTGGAATGTTTTTATATATAAACGATAAATTGATACGTTTTATGAACGCGACTATCAATAGAAGTGTGATGGCGATAAAAATTGCCAAAAATCCGCCACGAGAGAATGTTAAAGATATGGCGAGAGTTGTGAAAAATAGGCTAAATTTGGCTAGGCGAGATTTTGATTGAAAGAGCGCAAGGAAAAATGCTGGAAGTAGAGAATTGGCGAAGAATTGCGGTTCGGCGGCGAATAAATTGATTCGTGGAAATCCAAAAACGTCGGCTTTACAGCCAGCGCAAAGCGTACCAAATCCTGTTGGTTCAAAAGTGGCGACGATGAGCTGAATAATTGCTAAAATCCCAAAAACCAGCCCGCTCCATAATCCGACATTGATGAGTTTGCGCTTTTCTGATTTTGATAATTCGCTGTAAATTAAGCCAGCGGATAATCCGACGGTGAGTAAGAATAATAGCGATAATGAATATAACGCGGTGCGCAGGCGTGCTTCTGCGAAAAATATTCCGACGACGATGGCGATAAAAATTGCCAAAAAACCACCGACTAGCCATCGGTTTTTCAACAATTCTTGGCGTTTTTTAAGTAGCAAGGGCAAGGAAAATAACAGTAGGCTTACGGCAACGATTTGATATAATCCTACGCGCAGTGACGGGAAATCCAGAATTGATAAGCCGACACTGGGATGCAGGGCGAAGCCGCCGCCAAAAATAACAATAGTCAATATCCAGAATCGAACGTCGTTAATGTATTTTTTTGCCATATTTTAAGTATAGCGTATGGTGTATACTTTAGATATGAAACTGACGAAAAAGCAAAAAATAATGTTGGATTTTATCGATGGATTTATTAAGGGTAATGGCTATAGTCCGACGCTTCGGGAAATTATGCGCGCCTTGGGTTATAAATCGGTATCGACGGTAGCAAAACACGTTGATAATTTGGTGGCGGCGGGATTTTTAGAGAAGCAGGATGGCGAAGTTAGGTCTTTGACGCTGAGTAGCGAGAAAAAAGAAGTTTGGTGGCAAAATTTAGCGAAAGAAATTAAGAAGAGAGAAGCTGAAGATGACGAAAAATCACGCTCGGAAGTGGAGATTTTAAAAAAAGCATTGGAAATTGTCCGTCAGTAACTTTACAACTATTCAAAAACTCGCTATAATACAAGACATATTCCGGGGTAGCTCAGCGGTAGAGCGGTTGGCTGTTAACCAATAGGCCGCGGGTTCGAACCCCGCCCCCGGAGCCATAGAATTGGTCAAGAACTGTCCCGCGCGGGCAGTTTTATATTTCCTTGAGTAATCGCCCTTGAGAAAATACACGATTTATCATGTGATATAATTTTGTCATGAAAGAAGTATTTAGAATATGAGCCAGGATAGCGCAACAGCAGCCTACGGACAACAAGTAATAACTGCCTGTGCGGTAGTCAACAAATTTATAAACGGCAAGCCATCTATTCTTGTGGCAAAGCGAGCAGCGACTAAAAAGTTTTTACCAGGTAAATACGAATTACCTGGGGGTCATGTTGATTATGGTGAGAACCCAGAGGATGGTCTTAAGCGAGAGTTGCTAGAGGAGCTTAGGCTTGATGTGACGATAGGTAGCTTGTTCGCGGCTTTTACCTATATAAATGAAATAAAAGGCTCGCATTCAATTGAGCTCTTGTATTTTGCACAAGCTAAAGAGGGCTCAGAGCCGACAGTCAACCCAGAAGACCACTCAGGCCTTTTATGGGTCAACGAAGATAATATAAATCTTGTAGAACAAGAAAATGGCAGCGACGATCAAGAATTACCATATCTAAAAAAGTCTCTACGCATTCTTAACAATTATGAATCGATCAAATTAGGGTAAACTAATGCTGGGTATAATGAAGCGTCGCACTTTATAAGTAGCTGCGGGCGGTTTTATATAGCTTGTAAATTATTTCAGCGGTTGGCTGTCAACCAATAGGTCGCTGGTTCGAGCTCAGCTGTCGGAGCCAAATCGAATTTTAAGACTTCAACAAGTATAGTTGAGGTCTTTTTTATTGGAGGGGATGTTATTTTTCAAAGCCTTACTCTTTTACTTTAATTATTTCTATGATAGTAAATAATGTAAATGCTTATTCTGATATAATTAAAGAGTAAATAATTAACAAAGGATAAAAGCAATGCCAATGAAAATAGTATCACTGTTTTCGGGAGCTGGAGGCTTGGACCTTGGTTTTGAAAATGCTGGTTTCCATATTATCTGGGCTAACGAGTATGATAAAACTATTTGGGATACCTTCCAGTATAATTTCCCGCACACAATATTAGACAAACGTAGTATTACAGACGTCCCTGAGAACGAAGTGCCAGATTGCGATGGTTTGCTTGGCGGTCCTCCCTGTCAGAGTTGGAGTGAGGCTGGTGCGGGTCGTGGAATAGCCGATAAAAGAGGACGCCTTTTTAACGACTATATTCGCATTCTTAAAGCAAAGCAGCCAAAGTTCTTTCTTGTTGAAAATGTTTCTGGCATTCTTGCTCCAAAACATTCTGAAAGCTTCAATGGTTTTCTTAAAGATTTTGAGGAAGCTGGGTATAATATTAGCTGGAAGCTTGTCAACGCAAATGACTACAATGTTCCAGAGGACCGCCTGCGTGTAATCATAGTGGGTTATCGCAAGGATTTAAATCGTACATTTACATTTCCGGAGCCAAATGAATATAAACCTAATCTCAGAGATGCAATTGGTGATTTGCCAGAGGCGATACCCGCTCTTGAAAAAAATAAGACAAATGGCGACCTTGAAATTGATAACCACGAGTATATGATAGGTGGATTTTCGCCGATTTTTATGTCAAGAAACAGGGTTCGCTCTTGGGATGAGCCGTCGTTTACTATTCAGGCTGGTGGACGACAAGCCCCGTTACATCCTAAAGCACCAAAGATGGTTAAGGTTGAACCTAATAAGCAGATATTTTGTGAAGGCAAAGAACATATGTATAGACGTTTAAGTGTGCGAGAGGCTGCTAGGATACAAACATTTCCGGATAGTTACAAGTTTTTGTATAGGGATGTAGCGAACGGCTATAAGATGGTAGGCAATGCCGTTCCAGTTAATCTTGCCAATGCTATTGCCGAGCAGATAAAGAAGGAGCTTAAAGACGTATGGACGAAGATAGAAGTACAATCAACTCAACAATAAAAGGTAAGGCATATGAGTATGCTTGTCTTACAGTTTTGGTAGAGACGGTTAAATCAATCCGTCCTGTTGAGATTGTAGAGAATAATAGTCTTCTTATTGCTCGTGGCAGGTATCTAAATGATATTACGGAAGAAGAACGTAATGATATGCTTACTTCAGCAAAAGCGGGCATTGAAGCAATAATAAAAATGGAGCCAAAGATCACAGAAGATGGACAAGATAAACTTACTGTTTCGCTTCAGTCTGACGACGTGGCAAAATTAGGCGACATTAGAGATGTGTTGATAATCAGGCGGGATGTCCAGTGGGAAATAGGTGTATCTGTAAAACATAACCACGAAGCCTTGAAGCATTCAAGACTTAGTGCGAAGTTAGATTTCGGGAAGTCTTGGTTTGGCATACCTTCATCTTCTGCGTATTTTGAAGAAATATCCTTAATTTTTTCGGAATTGCAAAACCTGAAAAGCAGAAAAGTGAAATGGCGAGAGCTGCCAGATAAGGAGCATAGTATATATGTGCCGATTTTGAATGCATTTATAGATGAATTGCAGCGAGCCTATGAAAAATATGGTGACGATGTTACTGCTGGTCTTGTAAAGTATCTTCTAGGTAGTAATGGGAACGATTATTACAAGCTTATCCACTACAAAAATCATACAACAAGAGTTATACCTTTTAATTTGTTTGGTACACTTAATCAGTCTAGTAATTCAAAGGAACCTGATATTGTAATACCTGATATAGAACTGCCTACACGGATAATTGAACTGTCATTTAAGGATGATTCAAAAACTACGGTTCATTTAACTATGAATAATGGTTGGGCTATATCATTTAGAATACACAACGCTAGTACGATTGTTGAGCCAAGCCTCAAGTTTGATATTAAGTTGTTTGGCCAGCCATCGAGTCTATTTTTTATTGATGTGGATTGGTAGGTAGGCGATAACTATGAATAACACTTATTGCGATGGCATGTGGGCTAGATTTCTTTCTAGCCAATGTTTACGGGATGATTTTAAGAGTAGCTCGAAGAGTAATGACTTAAAGGATATTTTTAACTTTGCCAGTAGTTTAGCGGAAAGCGCTGAAGATTTTGAGCGGCGATTTCCGGTGATTGCGCATATTGATCTTTATGGACATACTGCTGTAGACGGCTACTCATATGTTCGGCTGGTAGAAAATGAATTGCCAGAGATACGAAAGTTAGCGGAAGAGAAGCGAGAGGCTGATATCGTCATGCAAATAGATGATTTGATGAGGTTTATAGAGCTGGGCGTTAATAATGTGGATGGCGATGTAGTTTTATTGATCTTTGATGGTATGTAAAACAATAAAAACCAACTTCCCAATAAAAAATTACCACCTCATCACGGGGTGGTAATTTTATGTAGTTGCAGGTTAGCGTAGAATGAATAGTCCTGCGGCAACTAATGCTAGGGTGGCGATAACACCTAAGAAGGCATTAAATCCTGTGTTTGCGAGTAGTCCGCTTACAGCATCCTGAGGCTTATTAGCTGGATTATGAGCGGCAGCTGACGGATTTCCAGGCTGTGGCTGTGGCTGTGGCTGTGGCTGCGGCTGTGGTTGCACTGCCCTAGGGATTGCTGATGTGTCAATAGCCAGAGTGCCACTAAATGTAGCTGAAACTGCTCCGATTGTTACGCTTCTTGTCCAAAGAGTATTTAAGATAGGGGATGCTCCGTTGGCTGGTAGTGATAGTAGCTGAATATTTCCAGGAGTTGCCGTGCTGTTAATAACGTCTGCTGAGTTGGTCACGGAAACTACGTTTCCTGCCAAATCCTTCAGCGGTGAAGCGAATGATTTGTCGTTAGGCTTAACACTAACTCGCTGATTTTCAAGACGTAGGGAAGTCAGGGATGTTAATCCAGCTAGCGGACTTATATCGGCGAAGCAGTTATTTCTTAAGGATAGAATTTTTAGAGAAGTTAGACCAGATAGTGGGCTTAGGTCTGAGATATAGTTGTTGTTTAACAACAAGTTCTGAAGATTCTTAGCAGCTTCTATTCCGGTTAGGTCGTAAATGTTTGAGTAACTTAGGTTAAGATCTGTCAATCTTTCCAACTCTACGTCAGTAATTTTTTGATCGTCTTTACGATTAGTGCTAAATACTGTTGACAGTCTGTCATTAAGCAACTTGCGCAGTTGTGTGTCTTTGACTTCAACCTCTTTGGGTTTTCGCATCTCGTACACGCGGACGTAGTCGATTGACATAGTTGCTGGGAAGCCCTCTCCATTTGCAGCTCCTACTGAGTTGATAGGATCATCCCATGGTGAATCAATGTAATTGCCGCCAATGGCTAAGTTAAGTCGTAAGAAGAAGTTCTGATCAAAAGGACCATTAGGACTTCCTGTGGAGTTTGAATTCTTAAATTCGGTAATTGTGTGATGCCATTCTCCGTCAATGAAATATTCAAGTTTTCCTTCAGTCCATTTTACGCCGTACGTGTGCCACTCTGTAGTGTCATTACCAGTGCCGAACTTACTTGGTGGAATAACGCCTTGGCGGTTTCTGTGACTACCAGTTTGACCGGTCGGTGTATTTTTGTCACGCCAGTGTGCGTCAGAAGCAGCGAATTGGCGATTAGAGCCTTTTGTCTCTACGATGTCGATCTCGCCCCAATCAGGCCAACTAGGACCGTACGGAGAGTTATTAGGACTCATCCAAAAACCAGGCCAAGTACTCTTATTCTTTGGCATTTTTATGCGAGCTTCGATGTAGCCATATTTAAAATATGCCTTATTTTTCGTCTGTACGAATCCGGAAGTGAAGTTACCAGTTTTAGTGTTACCGCCAGTACAGGTTGCTCCTGGTTTGTATAGTCCAATTAGATTTAAGCTACCGCCACTGACATTAATGTTTTCATCTGATCTCGTGTAGCAGTTTCGAACTTGTTGGCCTTCGTCTCCCCATCCGCCATTAAGAGCTGTCCATTTGGTCCCATCTAGTGAATTTCCGTCAAACTCATCACGCCAAACAGGTTCTGGATTCCAGTTTTCACTATCTGTTGGCGGATAAGGGCTTCCTGCACCTTTGGCATTGTCCATTGGCAGGGTAAATAACGCACCACCAACAACAATACCGACAGCCATTACCGCAGTTACTATTTTAACTTTTGTATTTAAAAAACGTCTTTTTATTAACATTTTTTGTTTTCTCCCAAATATTTTTTATCCATCGCTAGTGTAACAATAAGCGGAATAAAAGTAAAGAATATTATGTAGTTATTTTAACAACAGAGCTGTGGAAACGCTGAATACTGAGGTTTTAAGCTGAAATAAAAAATTGCCACCCCATAATGAGATGACAATTTTTCTGTAAACGTTTAAGCTAATTAGCGATTAATCGTTAGGTTTACTGATTTTAGAGATTTGATGTTAGAAACTGCTCTTAGGTCGAAGACAGAGTTGTTCTTAAGAGATAAAGTCTTAAGGTTTTTAGCTGCCTCTAATCCCGTTATATCGTGAATCTTATCTGCTTCTGACGCGTTGTCGGCTGCATCCAAGTTAAGATCTGTCAATTTTTCCAACTCTACGTCAGTAATTTTTTGATCGTTTTTACGATTAGTGCTAAGTATTGTTGACAATTTTTTATTAAGTTGAGTGCGCAAATTGTTATCTGGCACGTTTATTTCCTTAGCTGTTCGTCTTTCGTATACGCGGACATAATCGATTGACATAGTTGCTGGGAATGACTTTGGATATTCAGCTAGGGCGTTGTAGGCGTTTGACCATTTACTGCCTTTACCATCAATGTAGTCACCGCCGATTGCTAAGTTAAGTCGTAAGAAGAATGGTTGATCAAACGGACCATAAGGTGTGTTTGCTGCGTTTGGCTGACCGAATCCGTTGACAGTGTGGAATTTCACGCCATCAATGTAATATTCCAATTTTCCTTCAGTCCATTTTACGCCGTAAGTGTGCCACTCTGTAGTATCTTTGAATCCAGCTGGCAAATCTCTACCTTGAGCATGTTTTTTATTGTATGTTGAAAGTCCCCAGTGAGCGTCTGCTGCGGCGTAATTTAAGTTAGAACCTTTAGTTTCTACGATGTCAATTTCACCACTGCGAGGCCAACTGCCGTATGTAGGCTTATTAGGGCTCATCCAAAAACCAGGCCAAGTACTCTTATTGTCTGGCATTTTTATACGAGCCTCAATATAGCCGTAAGTCCAAAATTTTTTGCCTTTTGTCTCTACGAATCCAGAGGTGAAGTTGCCGCTTTTTTCATTTCCTTTGCAACGTGCGCCAGGCTTATATAGCCCTACTAAGTTTAGACTGCCGTTTTTAACATTCACATTCTCTTCACTTCTACTGTAGCAACTCTGGACGTTATTAGCGCCCCATCCGCTGGTGTATATATTCCAAGACTTGCTATCTAATGACGTACCGTCAAACTCGTCACGCCAAACAGGTTCTGTGTTCCAATGAGCACTATCGTTTAGTGGATAATCATCACTGACGACACTCTTAGCTTGTCCAGTTGGCAAGGTAAGCAGCGATCCACCAATGAATAGTCCAGCGGCTATCATTCCAGTTAATATTTTAACTTTTGTATTTAAAAAGCGTTTTCTTATTAACATACACCTCCTTAGATTTAAGTATAAAAATTCATTATAACAATAAGTGTAATAAAAGCAAAAGCGAAACAGATAGAGTATATAGTTTTTTGTTGTATTTTATACAATTATGCTTGTAAAAATTATTTAGCGATGATATTGTGAATGCGTAAACTAAATTAAAAATACAAACATGTATGGGGGGGAAACAAAAATGGGTGTTTCTTATACTAAATTAGCCAGTGTTGTGGCTGTGGCTGCTGTCGTTGGGGCGGTGGTATTCCACTAGCCAGTTAATGCTGCACCAGCTACATTTACTTGGACTGGCGCAGCTGGTGACCATAAAATGTCAACCGCTGGTAACTGGAAAGAAGGTGCAGTGCCAACAGCAGGTTCTAAGTTGGTATTTAAGTGTGTTGATGGTCCTAATGAAAATATTCAGAACGATTTAGCAGTAGTTCCGTCAGGATTAGAGGTTAAAAAGCTGGACAGTCTTCCTGCTAATAAGTCGTGCGCCAAATATACTATTAATACGATGCAATTTACGCCAGATGCTGAATTTACTGGCGACCAGACTAGTGCTGACAATAAAGACCGTCGTAAAATACCGTTTGTTAGTATTGACACCGTCATTGGCTTGTCAAACATGAAATCGAATGGATTTAATGGTGAATTTAAGAACAAACCGACAATAAACCGTTTTGAGTTTGCTAATACTGGATGTAATGAGATAGCTGAGAGTCTAAGAGCTGCAGAAAAAATTGTCGGAGAAAATGCTAGTGTGACGCCAGATGGCGCTAATAGTATCTTGATTAAAAATAAAGGTCAGTTAGAGATTGATGAGAATAACAATGAGACAAGCGCCAGTAAAATTACTTTTGAAAATGGCGCGATGATTTCTCATGGGGTACATTGTCAACCCTCTGCTAGTCTTAGTGGCAAACTTCAGATCGTGACGACTGTTCTGTCTGGTGATATTGTACTTAACGGTGATGTTGAATATAAGCTAGAGTCAATGAATGATGTAAAGATCACAGGAAAACTTAGCGGCCCTGGTAAGTTCGTTGCTCATAAAGATAATAAAGGTGTTGTGTTGGTTGAATCTTCAAACAATACCAGTGGCACTCCGAATGGTCGGTATGGTAATGTCCATGGGCCTAAATTAATAAAATTAGACGGCGACGAACCTAATGGGTATGTGCTTATTAAAAGAGGTGAAGCAGTTTTACTAAATGGTATTCGTCGTGAGGTGGATATTCTTGAAGGTGGTGTGTTCAGCGGTAACGCTACTTTGAACTATCTTCTTTATGTAGGAGGTGTTGTTTCTCCAGGTAACAACTCACCAGGTAAAATTACTACAGACAGTCTCAATTTTGGTAATTCCGGTGTTTATAAGGTGAAAATTCTAGATAAAGATCATTATGACCAGATTGTTGTAGACCTAGGCGTCATTCTAGATGGTGGTAGTTTAGACTTAACGTACTTAGAGGGCTGTGTCATTAAGAAGGGTGATACCTTTACGATCATTGATAATAAAGACACTAACCCTGTTTACAGCGGATCGTTCTATGATGATCCTAACACTACCCCTCCTGGCGGAGGAACGTTTAAGGACTTACCAGAAGGTGCAGAAGTAACTGTAGGTGGCGTAACCTTCAAGATTAGCTATGTTGGTGGTGACGGTAATGATGTTGTACTGACGGCACTGAATGATTCAACAGTTCCAAAAACTCCAAAAACTCCAAAAGCTCCAAATACAGGTGGTGAAAAATTGGCCGTTAACTTGATTGGCGCTATAGCTGGAGTAGCTTCAGCGGCGGCATTGCTGATTGTAGCAAAGCGAAAAAGCTTTAATAAGAAATAAAATAAACCAAAATTAAAAGCGGGACAGACGCGTCGTAAGCAGTTTGATGCAGGGCGTGTCTGTTTACCGCAGTAAAAACAGACAATGATACAAAGAGAACGAAAAATTAATCGCAGTTTGCAGACGCCATTAAGAGCGAGGGGGCGAGTGACTATACCTCGGCGTGGATTGGCAAGTAATGTTGTTGCTAATACTGTCGGTAATGTGAATGCGAAGAACATTGTTGACGTTGTGCGCCCTTCCGCACCAGCCAAGGTGAGGCCGACCCAGCAATATGCGAAAAAACCAATAAATCATGCACGAATTAATAAAAGATTAGCTCGTTCGGCTCGCCTGTTAGTTATTTGTAAAAAATCAATAGCTAATGGTTGCCGTGACGGTAAAAAAAGGCACACCAAGCGATATTTACAAAATATTTTAGGTAGCAACTTTTGTAAAAAAGTACCTAGTTTTGCGGCTTCTGCTCTTTTGATAATCTCGATATATTCGTTTGCTGACTCCTGGCTGCTTAATAATCGAATAAAAAACGCTGTAAATGCGACGCCGGTGGCTGCACGTAGTGATAATCTGGATGATCGAAAAAATAGTGAAGGTAAAGACGAGACCAAAGTGTCCGATGATGCTATTGCCAAATATAAGGTTGCTGCAGATTTGCCGCGAGTCATTACCATTGAGAAGTTGGGGGTTAAGGCTAGGGTTTTGCAGATGAACGTCAATTCGGACGGCTCAATGCAGTCTCCTATAAATATTTTTGATGCAGGATGGTACACTGGTAGCGTTAAGCCAGGTCAGCCAGGGGCATCTATTATTGTCGGACATGCGTCGGGTACAACTTTGGGCGGAGTTTTTAATAAGCTAGAGACTTTGAATGCCGGTGATACGATTAGTGTCGAGCGTGGCGACGGTAAAATACTGCGTTATCAGGTAATAAAAAAACAAACAGTTAAATTATCCGATGTGGATATGAATAGTTTTATTCGGCCAGCTGATGGTGTATCTGAGGGTCTGAATTTGATGACATGTGCAGGAGAATGGATAAAAAATTCTCAAACTCGTAATAGCCGAGTAATGATATTCACCAAGCGGATTTAAGCTGTCTGATGTTATAATTTATGCATGGGAACATTGCCAGATCACGATAAATTATTAACCGACAGAGCCTTGCAGTGCGCGGCGACGGAGCTAAACGTTGATTCATCTGAATTACGGATCACGCCAGTAAGTGGCGGCTTTTCGCTTAATCGCCGAGCGTTAGTGTCGTCTGGTGATCGAACGATTTTTGTTAAAGAAGTTGATGCTGATTTATTGTCGGATGAGGGCGAGCGGGAATTAGGCTGGCTAAAAAAAGATTATGCAGTAACGCGTTTGTTGCAGAAAACTTATCCGCAATATGTTGCTGATTGGACTAAATTGGCCGATGATGGTCACGTGCTAATGACGAGCAGTTACGCTTCGTCAGATGGGTGGTTGTGGCAATCTCCGACGGATAACTCTGTCGCGGAACGTTATATTTCGACGGTGATAACCGCGGTTCGAGAGTTGGAAAAAATAAAATTGCCACAGGAGCTGATTGAAGAATTACAACTACAACCGTTTGCGGCGGAAAAGCTTGGCTTAGATGATGGGATTGATCAGATTATTGCTGATGCTGATATTCGTCGTCGATTGATTGATAATTATCAAAAACTATTGCCAAATCAGCTGGAGATTAATCAGCGGCGTTGTCAGGCTATAATTGAGCTGTTAGAAAAGCGCGATGAGTTGATTGATATTTCGGTGCGCGCTAAAGAATTTGCCAAGCAGACGGAAGATTGCTTTAATCATTCGGATGTTCGTAGTGACAATTTGGCATTTAATCCGCAAACTGGCGAGTTGAAGTTGGTTGACTGGAACTGGGCTTCCTATGCGCCCCAGGGATCTGGTGCGACAGAATTTCTGATTGATATGGCGCGCCATGGTCATGACGTAACGCCGTGGCTAGGTGAGTTGAACACGGAAATGCTGGCGTCATTTGTCGGATTTTTCCTTACACGTAGCCTCAAGCCGCCGCTCAAGCCGGGTGATAATCTTCGTCAAATGCAGGCGTTATCAGCGGCTGCTGCTTACGATTTACTGGAGCGTATGTGACAGCCTCTCATCCGCTAATCATTCTCCGCGGTAATTCTGGTTGCGGCAAAACCAGCACGGCGCGCTTACTCCAGCGTCAACTAGGCTACGGCACAATGTTGGTGTCACAGGATGTGGTGCGCCGGGAAATACTGCGCGTGAAAGATAGCGAAAGCAATCCGGCGATTCAGCTGATTTACGATCTATGCATGTATGGCAATAACGTTGGTTATACGGTGATTTTGGAGGGTATTTTGAGCAATAAAAAATACGGCGCGATGCTGCGCCGGCTGCTGGATGATTTTCAGGGTGAAAAACTGATTTATTATTTTGACGTATCGTTTGAGGAAACGGTGCGCCGCCACGCTACCAAGCCAAACGCTCATGAATTTGGCGAATTAGAAATGCGCCAGTGGTGGAAAGATCAAGATGTTTTGAACGTACCAGGCGAGCAGCGAATCGGTGAACAGCTATCTCAGGCAGAAATTGTCGATCTGATTCACCGCGACGTTTTGGTATTATCAGGGGGAGTAAATACTTCCGCATCTCGTATGTAAATAATACAATGTACTTTCATTGACAGACGCTATATATCGCGTGTATATTCAATATTAAGCACTACATATGGTGTTTTAGAAAATAAATAACGTTTTTTGCAACATGTGTCCACTGGAGAGGTTGGGCTAGTTTGCTATTTTTATAAATAAGGAGGGGGAATGTATAAATCAATTAAAAAACGCGATGGTCGAACTGCTAAATT
>ERZ773037.1292-NODE-1292-length-13098-cov-2.945948_pt1 | contig 13098 bp, 13 predicted proteins | sample MGYA00511466_ERZ773037 | MGnify/ENA primary metagenome ERZ773037 (study PRJEB29015, sample SAMEA2738146) | human oral metagenome | biome: human oral; feature: human-associated habitat; material: saliva | place: China | collected 2202 ... | reverse complement strand
TTCATTTTTTCCTCTACAATTCTATTATCTTTTCTGCCATTTCTCTAAATGTATCATCGTGAGTAACTATTATACTTTGGTCTAAATTTTTTAAAATTTCTCCCATATACTCAGCAAGTAATTTTTTTCTTTCAGTGTCTAAGTTGTTTGTAGGCTCATCCAGTATCATAAATCTAGAGTTAGTGAAGTATTCTGTCATTGTTCCTCTTATTGCTATTGCAACAGAAACTTGTTCACCACCTGATAATTGCTCAAAGGCAATTTTTCTTTCTTGCCCTACTAAATATAGAACATACTTATCTTTTTCATCATTGCTCCATTCAATTCTTTCAGTTCTTCCTGTAATTTTATTGAAATTCAAGCTAGCAATGTTACTGATACCACTAAGCATATATTTAGAAATAGCTCTACCCATTTTTCCTACTTCATTTCTGATTAAATTTGCTCTATTTGACTTATCTTCTAATTTCTTTAATTCATCAAATTCTAAAATAAATCTCGGGTCTGTAATAATAAAATATTCTTCAGACATCTTCTTAATTTCTTTTAGCGCAATATCTAACCAATATCTCTGATTGTATTTTCTTCTTACATCTGTACTCCAATATTGAAGTATCTTTCTAATTTCAGGTGTTCTATTAAATGCGGTTAATGATGTGTCTTTTCCTACTAATTCAAAACACATATCATACATCTTATCAAAGTCTTCTTTATTAAAATATTCTAACTTTAATAATTCATTACATATATATAATTTTGTTTTTCCATTTTTAATTTGATTTAAAATAAAATCCACTTCTCTCTTAGGAGGTGTACCGAGCCCATATTTACTCCACTTAATTCCTTTTTTGGTTAGAATACTTCCGTAATAATTAGAATAAGTATCTTTCCCTGATGCCATTGGACCATTAAAGGCAATAATTTTAGGTAACATTATAATGACTTTCCTTTCTCTTTCACATATATATTATACAACTTTAGAAGTGTGCATGAGAAGCGTTCTCGCCACTAAAAATGCTGAAAGTGATAGATTATACAGCTTCTTCATTTTTCACCTTTTTACGGCTGTAAAAGTGGTACAGTAGGCCGCTGTTTTTCGTCCTGACCACTTTTTAAAATCTTAAAAAAGATACTCTTTCGAGTACCTTTTTAAGAAACATCTTTAATTTGAACTGAACATGTTACTGGACAGTATCTAAAATCTGTAATTTTAACAGTTCCACCTTTTTGTAAATCAGAGAATTCTTGAACAGATAATCTCTTTCTGAAATTACCAATTATCATGTCATATTCTCTACTACCACTACTTGTCTCTCCTAACCATACACCAACTCCAGATGACGTTGATTTACGATTGCCTTTTACTTGAATTATATCTTTTAAAGTAAACTCTGTCTTAGGTTTTCCATCTTTAAATACTCTTCCGTAATCAACCTTACTGTTTAAGAAATAATCAACCTCTTTAGCGGTTACATTTCTACTATTTTTGTTAGCATGAATTCTTAAATCACCAACATATTTTCCTGATTCTATTAACCCCTTAGCTGAAGAAGAACTTGTAGTACATGAAATAATATCAGGTTTACCATCTTTGTCAATAAATACAATATTTTTATCTCCAGGCATTCTCACTGTTCTGCGGTCATAATCAAGTATTAAATCTCTTACACCATCATAACCTTCAACTCGATAATCATGATACCCTTGTGCAAGAACATCGTAATTATCTGATAAAATTTCTCCAGATTCCATATCACCTACAATACCATTGCCATCATAATAAATTTCTTTAGTACTTCCTTGTGCTGCTTTACTTGAATTACATAAAGTTTTAACTTCATAAGATGATACGAAACTCTTTTCTTTATTTTTATTTTTTCTAATTCTAATTACATCTGCACTGAAATTATCATCTGGCCATATATATAAATTGTTCTTATCTTCCATGATAAGTTTGCAATCTTTAGCCTGTAAGTATTTATCATCTGATACCTTAATTCCGGTTGCTTCAATATAAGATTGTAAATGTTGTTCTATCTCAGGAGACACTTTATTATCTTTCATAACAAATAATTTTCTTGAATTAATTAGTTCTTCTTGAGTTCCAATAGGTTCATCATTTAATTCATCATTGGCCAATGTCATAATTGTATAAAATTCTCCAGCTTTACTTACCTGAGTACCTTCTAATTCAATTCCTATATATTTTAAAAATCCTTTTTCAGTTAATCTATCTTTATAGTTAGAATCCACATTATAATTTTTTAGTATGTATCTACCAGACATGGTCTTTGTAATTCGTTTTTCAAAATACTCTTCTGCTATATGCTGAGCGATTCCATAATTATCAACAATTCTATTTTCTTCTTCTGGAGATAAATTATCTTCAATATGTAATTCTGTTCCGTATGGACAAGATTCTCTTGTCTTTGCGGTGCATTTTGTAAATTTTGTTCCATTAAAATGCTTAGACATGATTTATGTTTCCTTTCTATATTTAGCACATTCTGTTTTGTGTTTTTCTATAATGTCCTTGATGTCTTCACAAAAAAGAATTTTAACATTATGTTTCACTAAACATTCGTGCTTCGCATTATATATATCGTTTTCTTCTTCATTATAAGGATTAATAAACGTGTCATTTTCTTTATCGTAGAACTGTTCACCTTTTATTTCATAGAATTCATCTTCAATTTTAAAATCAGGATAATATCTTCTTACTTTATTTCTCGCTTTATATTCAAAATATACATCTGGTTGATACTCAAAATCAATATTGTTTTCTTTTAAGTGTATGTACATAGATAATTCCCAAGATGAGTCAAAATTTTTATTATCGTAGAAATATTTCTTTCTTGCTTTTAATCTAACATCATGATTCGCCCACGACGCCTCAACTCCATATCTCTCCAAATTGGTCTTTCTCATCTTTTCAATGTTGTTATAATTACTATCTCCATAACGCTCTTCTTTTGTTTCCTTAATTTTTTCTTTTATCTCTTCAATCTGAAAAGCGTTCTCAACATTGGTATTATATTTTTTATTTAAATTTTCTAATGCTTTTGGAGATGTAAGAGGTGTTTTATATCCAGTTCTTTCTTCATATTCCTTAAAGAAATTATCGCAAAAATTTTTATTCTTCATGTGATGAGTTGTTCCATATTTTTCTAAACTTTTTTGTCGACGACTTTTTAATAGTCTATTTCTTGTCTCTTCGTCTTTCCACATATTTTTCTGTGTCTCAGCCATCTTTTCATAGTTGCTATAGTTCTCATCGCCATATTTTTCTAGTTTTGTTTTCTTTGTCTTCTTTACAACCTCATCCCAATTAACCAGAGATGATGATTGTTTCTTTTGACAATCGCTACATAACAATTCATTTCTTTTCTTAAAACTATCTCTAGCTAAAACTTCTATTTTTCCACATTTTACACAAACAAATTTAAATCTTTGATTCTGCTTGAACTTCTTAATAAACTCTTTATTTAATTCTTTTAACTCTATTTCCATATTTTAATTATACAACTAAAAAGAGTAGGCTATTAACCTACTCTAATTTTTCTATAAATGGAATACTCTGTCGTGAATATCTCCAAGACGTCCTTTGTTTACACCGTTACTGATACGTCCTAGGTACCCGCAAATTCTCCTGATAATGTCCATGTTATTAATATTTGTCTCACCACAATTTGGACAACGCCAGATATAGTTGCCATTCTCATCTTTAACCATTTCCATTTCACCGTGGTAACCACAGGTATCACATACGTCAGTTCTTGTATTACACTCTGCATACATATTGTTATCGTAAATGAACTTAATAACTTCTAGTAACGCAGGAATGTTCTTTTCCATATTTGGAATTTCAATGTATGAAATGGAACCACCAGATGATAACTCTTGGAACTCTGACTCTTTCGATAATTTATCAAAAGCATCAATTTCCTCACGAACATTTACATGGTAAGAATTCGTAATGTAATCATGTTCGTTTACTTCTGGTACAATATCGAAATCTCTCTGTAACGCTTTGGCGAACTTATATGTTCCTGATTCCATCGGTGTTCCATAAACAGAGAATCCCAAATTTGTTTCCTTCTTCCATTTTTCACAATAAGCGTTTAACTTATTCATAATTTGAAGTGCAAGTTCTCTACCATCATCAGTTGTGTGTGATTGATGAATTAATGCCTGAACTGTTTCATATAAACCAGCATAACCTAGAGAAATTGTTGCGTATCCATCATACATAATCTTGTCTAATGTATCATTAGGATTTAATCTTGCATATACCCCATGTTGCCATAAAATAGGAGCAACACTTGCCTTTGTCTTGTCTAATCTCTTAACAAACGTCATGTGAGCCTTGAAGCATAAGTCTGCATACTTGTCTAATAAGCTCCAGAACTGATTCATATCTCCATTTGCTTCTAATGCAACATAAGCCAAGTTAAGTGTTACCACACCTACATTGAAGCGACCGTATGCATGGAATTCTCCATTACCATCATACCATGGACTTAAAAAACTTCTACACGTATATATCCTATATTGCTATAGGTACTGACTATATCATCTGTATAATAAAATATACAGTCGGACTCTTCGGACCAGTGTCTGTATTCTAGTCCTACATTAAGGAATTTATCCGCCGCTACATTCATCACGGCTAGTCGATACACTTTTTGAGTCATTGTTTACTCAAAGTAGCACGGTCTCATCTGTCGCACAAACTTAGTTGTGTCAGACCTAACCGTTAGCCAGCACAATATCTGTACTGACACCCCTTGACAAGGGTTCACCCGATTTTAGATGGGCTGTAGTTTACACTTACCCATCGAAGGAAAGCAATGTCCTTCTTTATTTTTAAACATTTCTTTTTCTGAAATATAGTCTGGTACCATTCTCTTCGCTGTACATTCGGCTGCAAGTTTTGTTAGGTACCAATATGGTTTTGTTTCATCACAATTAGAACTGTCAATAGCATAAATTAGTTTAGGGAAAACTGGTGAACACAATACTCCATGTTCATTAGGTAAACCTTTAATTCTTTGCTTTAACATCTCTTCAATAATTAATGCTAAATCTTTCTTTGTTTGTTCATCTTTTGCTTCATTTAAGTACATAAAGATGGTGATGAAAGGTGACTGCGTCACCATCATGTATTTCTACATGCACAGACTAACTTTTCCAACTGTTTAAACAGCCGGCAATCTCTTTCGGATAGCACAATACCTATCCTACCCTGCTACACTCATCACAGATAGTCGTTACACATTCATTATTATATTTATCTGTTATTTTAATTGTTAATCCAATAAGTGGATAATATGGTGATTTTTTGGAAACATATATATTTTTAGATTCTTTGAAAAACGGAAATTTTGAACCATATACAGACTTTAAAAATCTATTAGCAGACGATTTACTCTCAAATGCTTTTGTTGAACCGTCCTGAAACATAATAACAGTTGTTTTTGCTCTATTTTTAATAAATTTATTCCAGCTTTCCGGCGCTCTCATACCTTCTTTTGTTCTCACCGAGATTTTATTTTTTACATTTTCATCTTTCATGGCCTTGCTGATACTGTTTATAATTCTTTCACGAACTTCTTCTTTTTGCCATTTTGATTTGCTATCCTGACTTATTTTATTTTTAAAATCAACTAATTCATCAGGTGTCATATATTTAAGTGTATCTCCACCACTTCCTCCAGCATGTAAATTTGTTTCAGCTTGTCCAATTTCCCAATATCTGTAAATAAGTTCTTTTTCTAAGATTTTTGCTTCTTCATCCGTTAGGTTTTCTTGTATTATTTCGGGATGACATTTGTATGTATCTATAAATTTTAAAAATTGTTTGTTTCTTTGTCTTAATGACTTATATCTATTATTTTTTCCAAAACCTATATAAAATATATTGTTGTCACTATCTCTTTTCCAACAATATACATAATAATCTCTTGTTTCCATATAACTACTCCTAAATATAATAATGCTTGCACGGTATTACCTTTATCTTGCCAATATTTCAGGCTTAGGTTCTCTTACGTAGATTATTCGTCTTATGGTCTATGGGGAGAGTTCCTGTAGTCCATTCTCCCAATCTTATTTATCTACTACCGTTAGCATGTTTTTAAACATACACCCCTTTTGTGATAGGGTTAAGATTGTTTTATAACGGCCAAATTTAACCGTTAGCTGATGCCATTGTAACAATTTGATGATTAATTGTTTGAATACCATCTTTAACTTCTTGTCTTACTTGCTTTTCAACAATCTCATTTAATTGTTTTGTTGTTACTTCTACACCTTGTTCTGTAAATTCGTCCATTAATCTATGACGAATCTTCTTTCTTGAAACATCAACAAACGGTGCTAGATGTGTCAACGTCATAGACTGGCCTCCAAATTGGGACGCTGAGATAGCCATAGAAACTTGACTCGCCAGGGTAGCCGCTGTGCTAAATGACTTAGGTGGATAAATCTTAGTTCCATTTAATACTGTACCATTTTCAAAAATGTCTTCTAGATTGGCTAAACCACAATTCGTCATTCCTTGTGCACGATAATCTAAATCATGTACATGAATAATTCCTTTTTGATGAGCTTCTTGAACATCTTTAGGTAAAATATACTTATTAACTAAATATCTACTCATCTCACCAGCAACAAGGTCTCTTTGTGTACTCAATAATTTTGCATTCTTATTAGCATTTTCATTAGTTGCATCAGTCTCTTTCTGTTCAAATAACGCTAATGCTGATTTTTCTAATTCGTTAAATCTTGAATCTCTTAATTTACCCTTTAAGAATCTGTAATTAGAGTATGCTTTTGTTAATGCAAAACTAGCATTATCGTAGAGCTCTTCCTCTACCATGTCTTGAATGTCTTCTACTGAAATTTCAGTATCTTCTGGAATACGCTTAACCACTGAATCAACCAATTCTACGATTTCTTCTTCTGTTAAACGATTCTCTTTGGCAACTTGCATATTTGCCTTTTCAATTGCTGAATTTAATTTTTCTGGTAAAAATTCAACTACATTACCATTTCTTTTAACTACTTTAATCATTCTACTCTCCTTAGTATAAATTCTGCTATACCTAATCTTTCATAAATACTTGACTCAATGAGTCTATCTAATCTCTCTGTTCTTTTTACTTATACATAAAATACTCCTCCTTGCTGACACTCTTTTTAGAGATTTATAGGATGGATTCTGTTTTCCTCCTCTATCTCGAAAATCAATGAGTCTTCTATTTATATCCATCAATACAAAAGAGCCACTACTTCGTCTACCCTTAACAAAACAGAGTTCTCCCATATACTCAACCAAATCAAACTTTTTAAAACCGAGAATTTTCCATGTAGGAATCTTTCTCTCTCCATGCATGCCTTGACAAAGTTGCCTATCTTGTTTTGATACACGTCTCTTTTGATACAGCACATCAGATAATTCAAAATGTAAACCACCACTTGCAATTACACAAGCATCTATATAATGGTCTTTTGGCAAGTTTAGATGGTTTCTGTTTTCACTTGTCACAAAACCAAAAGTCTCTATTGCATCTGGATATTTCTTCAACAATCTACTTCTGATTATGCTCATGTGAGTAGCATGTTTTAAGCTTTTACTCTTCTTAGGTTTCTTGTTTAGAACTGCAATACCAGCATGAATTCCGTTATGGCACTCCTTACATAAGGTGATTAAGTTCTCTTCATCATCAGTTCCACCATTACTTCTGAATTTAATGTGATGAACCTCTAGTCTACAGTTCTTTTTACCACAACACTGACAAGTGTAATTGTCTCTATGAAGAATTGCACTTCTTCTCGAAGAATAGCCATAGTTAAAGCCTTGCTGATAGCCCCAGTGCTTCACCTTTTCGTTCATTAAACTAGGATTTTTCATTAAGGCAGCATCGAATTGACTTACTTCTAAGATTAAATTGGACACGGGCAAAATCTTATTACAGAACTCGATTTCATCTATATGGGCTTGAACCTTATGTTTTACGCTCGGTGGAAGTTTATTTGGTTTAGTTGAATTGGCTCTATTTAAAAATCTAGTTTTTCTATATCTAGTTTTTCTGGAGCGTCTATTTCTTCTAAACATCCTTCTTTGTTCCATCTTTCGTTTAATATCATCTCGTAACTCTATTTGGGATTGGTATAGGACTCGGTCATTACTTACAACTGCTATGCCTACATGTTTTGAGCCAGTATCAACACCACAATAACATTCTCCAACAAAATCATTTTCTGGTTCAAATAATAATTTAATTGTAAATGGACAACGTTTTATTACTTTTGCTCTTTTACTTTTAAGTAATCTACGAACCTTACCACAACGTGATATTGGCATAAGTGGTTGTCCATCTTTTGAAATTACATATACTAACATACGTCATGTCTCCTTTCGTTGATGATTAGTTTTTATGCTCTACGCCAGTACTAATCGAACTGTAGTGCCTAACCAACTTCTGCTACCGAAGTTAGTGTCGGACTTCTCATCGACAAAGATAATTAGAGTTTTGAAATTACTAACACAGGACTCACTTAGCACTCTTAGTCCAACTTAATCAGTAATCACAGAGCGACGGTCTTGAGCATTCAATCGATGGTGTGTATGTGTTTCTTCTAACTATCGTAGGAAAGATTTCTCTAACCTTAGTCTTGTAAACAATCGTACCTTTATGGTACTAGGTTATTAACCTAGTGCATGCCTACCTCACAATCTAGTTCGTTCCAATCATTAATAGAACTTAGTTCTTCTATAGTATGAATATTTCTTAAATCAATTCTTCTCTGATTTTCAGAACCTGCATACTTCAACATTAAGTTTCTTTTTTCTAAAATAAATGGTAAATATTATGATTTAAAAGGAGCTCGTATGTTTGTAATAAACATGGGAAGCTACTTAGTTCACAGGTTTGTTATTATATTTAAAAATCAAAGTGACCGTGATGAAGTATCTCACATTTACCCACCAGATATCTATCTATATAAGCGGGGGTGAAGATTATGCATACAACTATTCAAAATAATAAGAATCCAACACAAGAATTAAATGGAAGATACTACCAAACGTTCACGCCAAGAACGCCACAAGAATTGATTAAAATCCATCACATGGGTTGTATTGGTAATACTGAATTGAGGAATATTCAGATTGAAAAAGGAAATACCCCAACAGCATTTGTCGAGCCGAAAATCACTCAAATGGAGACGTCTGGTATCCTAAATGACTTGAGGTCATTGAATTTGATGCTTACTGATGTGAATAGTGATTTGTGGGGACGAATCAAAGCTACCAACAAAGGAATGTTGACTGAGTTTTTTGATTCAAGCGTTAAGAGTGCGATTGCGACATCTGCTAACAATATCATGCAACAAATCAATAGTACGTTAAATGGCGATTATTCATCGTTTTCTCAACGGTTAGATGCGTTACGTTCTATAGTTAAGAACGAAGCAGTATCGAGTACAGTAACGCAATTAGCTGATACGTACGATAGGAAGATTGCCACAGCAAACGAGAATGTAGTATCCAGAGTGAATCAATCGATAAATAATGTCACAACATCGGTGCAAGAGTTAGAACGAGGAGTTGTTAAGCGTAGCGATATTTCAGTTACAGCTAATGGCTTAAGTTTCGGATCGAGTAAAGTAATTGATGGACAAACGTTGTCTAGTATTTTGAACGTTACTCCAACGATGATGACAGCCATCACGAAGCAAATGCGAGTTACAGGTGACATGCTAGTAAATGGAGCTATTACCAGTGATAAGATTCAAGCTAATAGCATAACAGCTGGGCATTTAGCTAGCGGAAGCATCAGTGCATCTAAGTTAGATGTAGATGATGCTTTTTTAAATACGCTCGTTGCGAAAGACACTTTTTTCGAAAAGATGCAAGTGAAGGAAGCTTTTGCTCATGCGGTTCAAGCAATCGATATTAAAGCTACTCAGTTATCTGCTGAATTTCTATCGGCGTATAAGGGTAATATTGGTGGGTTCCAGATTGGTCAAATAAAAAAGACAGATATATATGGAAACACAACATATTATCCTGGTAAATACATCACTGGAGATAACCAATTCAAAATAGGAATGAGTAATGGGGATACTGGTTCTCCAGGTAGAGCGGCCTTGTGGGTTAACTGGGGAACAGACTGGGGTACATTCCCAGAGAATGGATGGGTAGTCACTCAAGATGGAACGATGTATGCAAATCATGGAGCTTCTTTTAAAGACCAAGTATCTATCAACGGAACTTTGTATATCGAGCCAAAAGGTGGAGAATTTTTCTACAAAGGAAAATCATTAGGTGATTTGCTAAGAGGTAAATTACCAATGGATAACATAACACTGATTTCGAGAGATGTGGATGCGAATGGGCCATTTGTCGGTTTTACCAGTCCGTATGGTAATGTCTTTGTTAGGGTAGAAACTTGGTCGGATAAACGATTAAAAAGTAACATTGCTGAAACAAAAGTAGATGCATTAGATGCCATCAACAAATTAAATGTATATGAATATGATTTTAAAAAGGATAGTACAGAATACCACAAGAACATAGGTTTAATTGCCCAAGAAATTGGAGAATATTTACCAGATGCTCACGACAAGATTGATGGTATTGAAACGTACAGTCCTTTTTTCTTTGTTCCATATTTAGTAAAAGCGATTCAACAACTATCAGTAAAAGTAGAACAATTAGAAAGGAAGCTAAAACATGAATAACAAACCAACAGCGATTGAGTATTTAGCTCAAGAAATTACAAGACTTTCAGTAGAGAAAGCATATTTACAAGAAGCACTATTTGCAGAACGAGCAAAGAATGCAGAATTAGAAGAACAATTAACAGCTCCAACGAAGAAAGGGGATAAATAAAAATGGTTATGACAGGATATGAAGTAAAAAGTAAATTTTTAAAACAAGATATGACAGAAGTGGTAGTATGCAAAGAGTTACCATACACATACGTTCAACGCCAACTACCAGGTAATTTGCTAGACAAATCAGACGAGTACTTAATCCAACGAGTAATGGATTTAGTAAATATGGAGTACGATCCGTCAAGTGCGATTGCTCAATTATCAGCATTGTCTAATGAAGTGAAAGAACGCTTAACTAAAGTAGATGATTTAGCAGTTAAGACTGAAAAAACATCTGAAACTACTCAAAAATCATTACTTGAATTGACAGAACAAGTATTTAACTTAACGGCTGATTTGGAAGCTTTAAAAGCTAGCCATTACGAAGAAGACGAGCATCCGGCAACAACATCTGACACTCCTGCAACTACAACTGAAACATCACAACCAGTTGCTGAAAATCCAGCACCTACTGTAACACCTACTACTGAACAACCAGTAGCAACTACAACAACTACAACAACGGAGGTAGAACACCATGACGAAACACCAAGTTCAAGTACACCAAACATCGACAATCAAACAGAATCTACAGAACATCCTAGCACGCCTGCAGATGGCACTATCGCTAGTGTTTAAACGAGGAGGAGATAATATGCAAAATTTAGTAATGTTAATGGCAATCAATATCATCGCAGGACGATACACTTATGAACGTGTTCCTGTTAAATTAAAAGCACGAGTATTAGAACAATTACAGTTATCTGGATTAACAATTAACGAACGAGGAGAGTTAGTGGAATATAAACGCTAATTCTCTTTTTTATATAGTTGTAGGAGTGTGAAGTAAGATGAGCGAGAATGTAATGTTAGCGTTGATTCCTGCCCTATCCGCCATCGTAACAGTATGGATACAGGCAGGAAGAAAACGTGATGCGGATGATATTAATGCCAAGATTAATAAAGTCCAAGCAGTGGTAGATAATATCACTGAAATCGGAAGAAAAAATAACGAGGATATTACAAAATTAAGTGATGGAATTTTAACAATAGAAAGATATCGTTTAGAAGAAGATTTACACAGAGCGTTAGAACGTGGCTATACAACTAACGATGAAGCTAGACGACTATCTGATTTGTATGGATCGTACAGCGGAATGAATGGTAACGGCTATATCAGTCCAATGTACGAACGATATTCAAAATTACCAGTGAGAGGATGAAGAACATGAATGAAGTAACACAAGTTTTTGTGCAAGGTGTATTGAGCGTATTAGTCGTATTAATCGGATTACTATTCAAAGAATTAAAACGATTTTTAGAAACGAAAGCCGAAAACATCAAAGCTAAAACGGATCTGAAGCAATACGAATTGATGAAAAGTATTGCTAAAACAGTAGTAGAAGCAGTGGAGCAAGTCTACAAAGATGTAGTTGATGCATCACACGATAAGCTAGCATCTGCTGAGAAACGATTGACAATTGAGCTTGAAGCAAAAGGTATCTACATTGATGATAGTGCAAAACGTATGCTGATTGAATCAGTCGTTAACGGAATGAATGAATTGAAGAATATTTAACTTTTAAGGGATAGGTCGAAATGACTTATCCCTTTTTTATTTAGAGTAAGGAGGGCAATATGAGAAAGATAATCAAACGAAAGATTCATATATCAACACATAAAAGAGACCTCATCGATTTTGTTAACGATGAATTTTATTCTCACGACAAGCACAATGCATTTCTCGAATTTACGATGAAATCATTACCTACAGACAATATTATTGCCTTATTTTATTTCCAGAAAACGAAAAGATATGTTGAAACAAAAGCTTTCGTTGATGGCGATAAATTTACAATCGAGTTTGATACAAGTCTTATCAATACAGATGAAACTGTGCTTGGATTCATCTATTTTGAGAAAGTAGCTCAATCAGCCGATGTGCATCGATTTAGTTTTGGAGTAAGAGTATCTGAGATTGATAAGTTACATGATATTCCAATCCAAGAACAAACGACAAAACGAGTTGTGGCTATTGAAGATATCGTAACTAAAGCTGAATTAGATGAGTTATTTAAACGAATTGAAAAGAATGGTGGTACTTATAACGACACTGAGATTCGTAACTCTATTTCTTCTATTGAAACACGAGTGCAGACTTTGGAAACTAAACCAGATAACGATACGAGATATGACGATAGTGATGTTAAAAGT